>SDBU01001542.1_pt1 | contig 32526 bp, 35 predicted proteins | sample 2277071 | NCBI WGS metagenome assembly SDBU01 (sample SAMN10397929, study PRJNA504765) | marine sediment metagenome | isolation source: marine sediment core GS08_GC12, 126 cmbsf | place: Arctic Ocean: Gakkel Ridge, Loki's castle | collected 2008 | reverse complement strand
TATCTCGGAAAGATAAATCATAGATTCAAAAAAAGAACCCATTAGATATTCTTTTCTTTTTTTATCATTAAAATCTTTAATAGAGAAAGAAAGTAAATGGCCCCCCGTGGTAGATGCTCCTATCACAGAGGATATCTTTATGGCATCTACATAGTAATCGATAGCAGCTTTCCTGACTACAGGGTTTGGATGGACCAGCATATTTTGGCTATAGGCCATAAGACCCGTAAAGGTACTGGAAACCCTGGCATCATATTTATCCAATGCATTGTTTATTTCATTACTTACGAATTGAGAATCAGCTTCTTTAAAACTTGGGTAAAATAAATCAAATGAAGCCTGGATATTTTTTAAACCTATTTCTTCTACGATCACCCTTGTCCACTCTTCAGGTTCTATCCATTTTTTAACAGCAAAAGCATTATTGATCCCGATGTCTATTTTATTATTCATTTCACTCTCTTTTTCTCAATCTGGTTAAATAAAAATAGTAAATACAATTATATATTATAATCTCTTTTAAATTAAGATATCAATATAAGATTTTATCAATAATTTATCATATTTATAAGCCCTTAGGCATAGGATTGAAATATTATTGTGACATGAAAGGTAATAAGAAAAGCAATGTTGGGAATTTTAAAATAATTTTGGTTAAGGGCTTAACAAATAAAGTCAAACGGACAGAAGACGATATTGATCAAAGATTTAAATTTTCTTTTTTTACAGGTGGACGACTTAAAAAAGTAGCAACTACTGTCAATGCTGAAAATAAAATCATTATCCATAAAATTTCTTTGTAACCTCCAAAAAAATCGTAAGCAAAACCAAAAAAAAGGGGCCCAAACGCAGACCCTATTACCATGGAAGCCTGAACGACCCCGCGGATACTAGAAAGGTGGCGCAGGCCAAAATAACTAGGCCAAACTGTATTTATCATCACTTGTTGAAATCCTAGCATGCTTCCCTGAAGCAGGCCGTATGCAATTGCTTTTTGCAGGGTATTGACATTCAGTAACCATATCAATGTGATAAAGAAAAATAAATGAATCGCTATCAAAACATAGCGGATTTTTATTTTATCTAAAAGAAATCCCGCTAAAAGCACTGAAGGGAGACTGGTTATAGCCATAATACTGAGAGTTAAAGCAGCAACTTGTGCGGAAAGTCCACTGTCACTAAAAATGGATACTATATGAAAAGTGATTCCAGTGATTATCATCGATGGCGTGAACATGCATAATAATAATAGCCAGAAAGAAAGAGTCTGCCTTGCTTCATTAAGAGTCATGGAATGCAAATACTTTACACCCTGATTATTTTTTCCCCCCATAGTTTCACTATCAGAACTCGGATCAGAAATAGTGCCATCGGAAGTAAGCCCTATATCTTTAGGATTGTCACGGATTAAAAACCATGCTAGTGGGACCATCACAGCCCATATGCTCACAGCCCAGAATCGCCATCCCATTCTCCAGCCCCAATTATTGATCATCCAGGTATTCAGTACAGGTAATAAAGCTGCAGCTATTATTCCTCCAATACTCATCAGGCTCAATGCCCTTCCTCTCTTTTTCTCAAACCAACGGGGAACCAGCGTTGATGGTCCAATTGTCATTAAACTCTGACCAATCAGCCTGATCAGAAAAAAACCTATAAAAAGCATTGCAGGATGTATGATAAAACTCATAAACAGGCAAACGCCTCCAAAAGCTAAGGCGACAATTGTAATCATTTTTCTATGCCCGATTTTATCAATTTGCCTGCTGACAAATACTACCCCTAAACCGGCCAGTAAGGTACCGGTCGAGTAGTATATTGAAACCACTGAACGGGTCAAACCTAAATAACTTATAAAAGAATCTATAAATACAGAAACACTATAAGTCTGGCCCGGCCCTGAAAAGAAAAATCCAAGCGCACTGACAAAGACAATTATCCATCCATAAAAAAAAGGTAAACCTGATTTTCTGCTGTTTTGGCTTTTTTGTTTATTTAACATTCGATAACTTCTCTTTTTTAAAATAATATTTTAAAATATTATAAAGTACAGACATTATATTTCCTATTACTTTTATTTAAATCTTTCAATAAAATTAGATGCCATAGAATTTTATTGATAAAATCAAAATGAAATACTGTAGTAGAAATATATTTGAGCGATACTGTGTCCTTATATATTTGGGTCTGTGATCAGCTTGACTCTTTAATTATTATATAATATTGTAAAAATCTCAATTAAATGATTGATAAAGGTTTAGAAGTCCGAATTATTCTAAATATTGTGTTTTTAAAAATAATTTATTAATCCCCAATGAACTGGAGAGTGCATAATGCATTATTTACTTGGCATTGATATAGGAACGACTTCTGCAAGAACTATCATAATCGATGAAGATGGTTCCCTGATTGCCTCAAGGAATAAAGAATACCCCCTTATTACTTTAAGATCAGGTTGGTCAGAACAAAACCCTCAGGATTGGTGGGAAGCTGTAGTTTGCACTATAGGTGAAGTTCTTTCCGATTCAAATGTAGAAGCAAGTGAAATAGCTTGCATAGGTTTAACCGGGCAAATGCATGGTAGTGTGTTTCTTGACAATAAAGGGGACGTCATAAGACCGGCAATTTTATGGAATGACCAAAGAACCTTTAAGCAGTGTGACGATATCTATAATACTTTTGGTTATAAAGAATTTATAAAGTTGTCCTATAATAAAGCTCTCCCTGGATTTACTGCACCAAAAATTCTCTGGCTCAGGGAAGAAGAACCGGATAATTATAAAAAAATATACAAGATACTCCTGCCTAAAGATTATATAAGATATAAATTATCAGGAAGTTTTATAACGGAAGTTTCTGATGCATCCGGTACCCTGATGATGGACATACCTAAAAGATGCTGGTCGGATCTGATACTGAAAGAATTAAAAATCAATAAAAACATACTTCCTGATCTTTTCGAATCCCCCGAAATAACTTCAAGCATTAATAAAGAAGCATCATTTGCGACAGGATTGACATGTGGTACGCCTATCGTGGGGGGTGGAAGTGACAATACTGCGGGTGCCATAGGGTCAGGGATTATAAGAGAGGGGTTGATATCCGATTCTATCGGTACCAGCGGTGTAGTTTTTGCAGCAAGTGACAAACCAGTATATGATGAAGACGGCAGGGTCCATTGTTGGTGCCACTCTGTTCCCGGTAAATGGCTGATAGTTGCTGCAACCTTATCTGCAGCAGGCTCTTTAAAATGGTATTATGATTCTTTTGGTCCTTCGAATAAAATTAAGAAAAGCTACCCCGGATTAAATAAATACAAGTTACTCGATAAGCAGGCAGAAAATGTTTCTCCCGGTTCTGATGGACTTATATTTTTACCCTATCTTTCGGGAGAAAGATATCTTTCAGGGGTAAATTCCCGTTATGGCGACCCTCATGCCAGAGGTGTTTTCTTTGGCCTGTCTTATATTCATACTTCTGACCATTTCGTTCGAGCTATCATGGAAGGCGTTGCATACAGCCAATTGGACTGCCTTTCTATTTTAGAAGAACAAAATATCTCATCTGAAAAAGTAGTTCTATTTGGAGGGGGTGCCAGAAGTAATATATGGAGGCAGATAATAGCTGATATCCTCCATAAAAAGATCCTGATCTTAAATATTGAAGAAGGGCCTGCATATGGCGCTGCACTTATTTCAGGTGTTGGTGCAGGATTATTTAAGAGCATGGAAAATGCAATAGACAAAACGATTAAAATAACCAATGAGATCAAACCGGTTAAAAATAATGTTGAGAAGTACAGGCCTTTTTACAAAATATACAAGTCCCTGTACGATGATTTAAAAATTAATTTTACAAAACTGGTAGATCTATGATTTTTTATACATATCCCCTCTATTTTTTAAACAAATGGATCAGATATGAAAAAATCATTAGGTTCAAAGACAATCCCGTACCCTCTTCCGGGCCTGGCTGCCGGGACATACGATCGGAAGAGTAATAGAAATCATTGAAATTGAACTGCATGTACGGTTCAGCAGGGAAGCCCTTGATTTAAAATCCGGGAAAAACTGTTTAAGTGGCGATATATAGCTGCTCTGACCCGGTATACGTTTTTTGAAACTTTCTTATGGCTGCAGCTACCCGTGGCCCTTCAAATTAAGTTCTTTAAACCTATGGCAAGCTACAAAAGATTCCTCTATTCCGGGCACCTTCTCAAGAAGGGGGGCTACCTTTTCGCATATATCTTTTTTATACTCACAGCGCGGGTTTAAAAAACATCCATCGGGGGGATACTCCGGACTGGGAATATTGCCTGAAAGCTTAAGCTCCCTGCCGCTTCCTGCCTTGTACTTGGGTATGGCGGCAAGCAATGCTTCCGTATAAGGGTGTTTGGGGCTTCTAAAAATTTCATCTGCATAGGTAATTTCCATTACTTTGCCAAGATAAAGCACTATAACCCTGTCACTAATATATCTTACTACACTTAAATCATGGGCAATAAATAAGTATGAGAGGTTAAAATCCTCCTGAAGATCCTTAAGCAAATTCAATGTCTGGGCCTGTACGGACACATCAAGAGCAGATACTGGTTCATCGCAAATAACAAAATCCGGGTTTAAAATAAGCGCTCTTGCAATACCTATTCGCTGCCTCTGGCCACCGCTGAACTGATGGGGATATTTAGTTATATCATCCGGTGAGAGTCCGACTTTTTGTAAAAGTTCTTTAGCTGCATCAATTCTATCCTTCTTGGATCCAACTCCATGTATTGCCATCGGTTCTGTAACAATATCAGCCACTTTCATTTTGGAGTTTAAAGATGAATAAGGATCCTGAAATATCATCTGGAATCTTCTCCTTATACTTTTCATATCTTTCTCCGGAACTTTAAGCAGATCAACCATTTGGCCGCCTACATTAAATTCTATTTCACCCTCTGTTGGCTTAAACAACCTTACAATACAGCGTCCTATAGTAGTTTTACCCGATCCACTTTCACCTACCAGGCCGACAGTCTCACCTTTTTTTATATAAAAATCAACTCCATTTACTGCTTTTGTATAATTATAAATCTTCTGGAAAAAGCCTTTACGATTCGGGAAATACTTTTTAAGCCCTTTTATATTCAATATTATTTCATTATTATTTGCTTTAATCTTAGTCCTCCTTATTTAAGTATATTTCCAACAATCCACACAATGCCCATCTAAATCATAAAGAGTCGGAGCTTTTTTTCTGCATATATCTTTGGCGTAGTCACACCTTGGCTCAAAAATACAGCCCTCCGGCAAAAGATAAGGGCTTGGTACTGATCCCCTTATAGAAGTGATCCTGCCTTCTTTTCCTATTTCAGGACGCGATTGAAACAAGGCCTTAGTATATGGATGCAATGGATTATCAAACAATTCAGTAGTTTTTGCCCTTTCAACTACTTTACCTACATACATCACTATTACTTCATCGGCTATTTCACCGATTACCCCTAAATCATGTGTTATAAAAACAATAGACATGCCGTATTCTTTTTGAAGATTCTTTAACAATTGAAGTATCTGGGCTTCTATAGTAACATCAAGTGCGGTGGTGGGCTCATCGGCTATAAGAATTGCAGGATTACAGGATAGTGCCATTGCAATCATTACTCTTTGCCTCATTCCCCCACTTAGCTGAACAGGATATTGATCCACTCTTACTTCAGGACTGGAAATATTAACATGCCTGAGTGAGTCAATTGCAATCTCTCTTGCCCTTGCCTTATCAACATTCTGATGAAGAAGCACAGCTTCCATTATCTGGTTTCCAATTGTGTAAACAGGAGTCAGGGACATCATTGGCTCCTGAAATATCATAGTCATTTCATTTCCCCTTATATCACGTATCTCTTTGCCATAGAGACTTAGTTTGGCAATATCCAGGGGCTTATCATCACCATTGCGGTAATAAAAAATGTTTCCCTCTTCAATCCTTCCCTCAGGCTGGGGGTGAAGCAGCATCAGTGACAGGGCAGTTACAGTTTTTCCGCATCCACTTTCTCCAACTATACCCAGGGATTTACCCTTTTGCAGGCTAAAACTTACACCATCAACAGCCTTAACTGTGCCTTGATCAATGTGAAAATGTACCTTTAAATCTTTTACATCTAATATTAGCTTGTTTTCATTCACTTAATTAATCCTTTCCAGATCAGTATCGATGTAACTAAAATAAATTTAATCTTTAGAATATGGATCACTGACATCTCTCAAAGCATCACCTAAAAAATTAAAGCAAAGTACTGAAATTACAATAAAGACTGTGGGCAATATCAACCACGGATAATGTTTCAATGTCGGCACTTCTCTAAGCTTGGTCAATAAAACTCCCCAACTAGTCATTGGAGGTTTTATACCCAGACCAAGAAAACTCAGTGAAGTTTCACCTATTATCATCAGGGGGATACTCAGTGTAGCAATTACAACAATATGACTCATGACATTTGGAATTATATGTTTAAAAATAATTCTTCCTACGCTTGCGCCTGATACTTCAGCTGCAAGAATATAATCAGCCTTTCTAATGGCCAAAACCTTGCCTCTGAGCTCCCTTGCAAGTCCCGTCCAGGAGATAAAACCAAGTATCACCACTATTCCCAAATATACATAGGCCGATGGCCACCCCGGTGGTATTACGGCAGCCAATGCCAGCCAGAGAGCTATCTGAGGGATTGTCCTGACTATCTCAACTGCCCTCTGGATAATATTATCGACCCACCCTCCATAGTAACCTGAGATTGTGCCCATAATTGTACCCAGTATGACTATAATCAGTACACCTATAACACCAATAGATAAAGATACTCTTCCTCCAAAAAGGATTCTTGAAAGTTGATCTCTTCCAGCTATATCTGTTCCAAGTAAAAATACTGGTTGTTCTCCGATTGCTGTGCCAAAAAAGTGGATATCACTATCGATAAAGCCAAGCATGGTATATTCTTCACCACGGACAAATAAATTAATATAATTCTTTTGGCTTGTATCATCAGTATAAACAAACCTTAAATTCGCCGGATTTCTTTCAACAGTCTGAGTGTAGACAAAAGGCCTGAGACTAAAATTACCTTCACTGTCTATAAACTTTATATCAGAAATCATAGGTGGAGCATGAAGTGACATGTTATGTTCTGTAAGCATGCCGTACGGGGCAAAAAAATTAGCAAATATTATCGTCACATAAAGGATAATCAGAATAACAGCCGCCAGCACTGCAATCCTATGCTTCAAAAATTTTTTCCACATAAGCTGGCGCTCTGTCAATATCCTGTACTCTATTTGTTTCTTTGAATTTTTTAAAACTTGATTTTTTATACTGTTAGTTTTTTTGTTCACATCATTCATAGAGCCTTTCAGTTACAAATTAAAGTTCATGTAAATACTTAAAGAAAATAAACTCAATCCAGCCGCAATAACTAAATAACAAATAAATGCCTGATTAAATAAAATTAAAAAAAACTTAAAGTAAAATTATAAATAAAATCTTTTTATCAGCTTAAACCTAGTCTTATTCTTGGATCTGACCAGGCAAGGCCTACATCCGCAATTAAATTTCCAATTACCAGGATAACAGATATTACCAGCAGTATTGTACCTGCCAGGTACATATCCTGCGTGATTAAAGCCTGGTAAAAGAGAGGCCCTATAGTTTTTAAATTCAGCACAATTGAAACAAGCATCTCAGTAGCAAGGATCTCTGGAAGATAAACTCCAATTCTACTAATAATAGGATTTACAGATATTCTTGCAGCATGTTTCCATTGGACTTTGGCTTCTGTTAATCCTTTAGCCCTGGCTGTCTGGATAAATGGCATGTTTAGAACATCAAGAGTATTGCCCCTCATTATACGCATGGTATTTGATGTTGAGGCAATGCCGATTGCAATTATTGGAGGAGGCAGATGCCTTAGAAAATCAACAATTTTGGCCCAGTCCCAGGGTTCACCTAAAAATTGGGGTGAAAACAACTGTCCCATATAAGTGGAATCGAGCCAGAATATCGATACGGCGATTATAAGTACGGCCAGGATAAATCCGGGTACAGATATACCTATAAAAGCAATAAAAGTTAAAATATAGTCCATAATGCTATATTTATGCGTTGCAGAATAAAGACCTATCGGCAGAGCTATTGACAAAGCAAATAAGAGCGCGAACAGATTTAAAAAAATGGTCATGGGGACCCTGTCTCTTAGAAGATCCACCACAGGTGTGTCCTGGATTGACATTGCTATGCCAAAATCGCCTGTTGGAAAACCTTTTACCCACCTCCAATATTGGATATGTATAGGCTTATCCAGTCCATATTTTTCTTGTACCGCTTCTATGGTTGCTTGCGAAGCCATCCCACCTCCCGTTGCCATTACAAGTGCTGCATAGGAGGTAGCAAAATCTCCAGGTGGAATTTGAATAATTCCAAAACAAATAATCGAAATCAATATGATAATAGGAATTGAAATTAATACTCTTCTTGTCATGTATGTAAATAAGCCCATTACACCAACTTTTCTCCTCGATTACAGATTTGTTTTGTGTTCAGTCTATAAATTATAATTATGAATTATATAGAAAAATAATTAGAATTCAAAGACTTTATTATAGAATATTTGCATCCCTGATTTTTATTTATAGGAAGTGGCAGGTGCCACTTCCTATAAATTTTAAACAATTAACTTATTATGTTTATTGTTCTTCTTTCCAAACCTGATACCATCTCAAGGGTTCTTCAACAACCCCCAGCTCATGTACTCTTATGGATTCCGTAGCAATGTTTTTCATGTAAGGTTGGAAGATATATGGCCTGTTCTGAAGACCAATATGAATCATCCAGACTTGCTCTGCTGCAAGTTTGCCTGCTGCCTGACCTACTACAATACGGTCATCAAAAGGTAATGTTCCTCCTTCAAGGAGCAGACTAGCAAATTCTGTGAATTCCGGGCTTACTGGATCTTCTAGCCCGTTAACATGAAACATAGTGAATGAACCAGGTAACCAAGGAAGCCATGCGGCTGGTTCGATAAAAGGCTCAACAGCATAATAGAAGTCATAGGTAGAGAGCTCATAATTACCTGCACGCATATTCTCAGTATGAAGGGTCTGGTGCTGCTGGTTTAGGATCAGATTGATTCCCAACTGTTTTACAGTTGCAACAATCATTTCAGACATTGGGGTATATGAATCATGTTCATACATATCCCATATAACTTCAGCTTTCTCTCCGGTAGGAAGTTCTCTTATTTTATCTCCGTCTGTATCTACTATACCTGCATCATCAAGCATTTTTTTAGCGCCAGGTATATCAAAATCAGTATAGAGATAACCCCATTCTTCCTGGAAATAAGCTGAGTCAGGTGTCCAACCCGCACCAACTGAAACAGCCTGGTCAAACAGAAGTGCCCTGTTGATTGATTCTCTGTCAATTGCCATTGATATTGCACGCCTTATGTTTACATCTCTTATAACTGCTCTTTTTGCGTCATCTTTGGCATCCATATTAAACATTATCTGCATTCCAGGTGCAAGATATTTACCAAGTATAAAGCCTCTTTCAGGCTGTTCTTCTATAAACATTGAATAATGAGGAAGTCCGACCCACATACCGTCAAAGTCATATATACCGGTAACATTACCCAATGCAACTGAAGGCCTGTCGCCAGCTATCTGAAACTCTACCCTGTCCATGTAAGGAAGCTGGTTGCCAGCGGTATCAACTTTGAAGAAGTAAGGATTCCTGACAAGCACCATCTTCTCATCAGGAGCAAATTCTTCAAGGCTCCAAGCGCTGATAACGGTTTTTCCTGTTTCTTCTCTCCAGAGTACTTTTGTATTGAACTCATCATAGGTAGCCCCATCTGTATGGCTAGGATGATACTGTGCAAGCTTATGTTTTGGAAGGGCAACAAAAGGAACCAGCGAATACCTTGTTTCCATCATATAACTTGGTTCAATGTATTCAAACTTTACAGTATTTTCATCTATTTCTGTAACTATGGGTGCGCTACCGTCTGACTGATAAAGCATTCCGGCATAGTACCATACAACAGGTACATTTTCATCTGCTACTACATCGTTCCAGAAGAATGTAACATCTTCTGCTTTAAAAGGTTCGCCATCTGACCACTTAAGACCTTTTCTCAGATGAATTGTAAGCTCAGTAGCATCTGCATTCCATTCCCACTCTTCTGCAAGGTTTCCGGTTATAGGCCCGTCACCAGGAAATGGCTTATTGAGCTCAAAGAAACCTTCACAAGCTAAAGTGGTGGGTAGACGTTCATCAGGTATAAAGAATGCAGTTCCCCTGATAAATGTACCACCGTATTCTCCAATTGAATCCTGGGGCTCTATAACTTTTGGATTGTCAGGCAGTCTCTCCTCAACAGCAGCAAGTCCCATATCATCTATCATGGGTGCCTGAGAATATGTCATATCCCCTGTATCAACTGGTTCTGTAGTTTCAGCTTCTTCTGCTGGAGCTGCTTCTTCTGCAGGAGCTGCTTCTTCTGCAGGAGCTGCTTCTTCTGCTGGAGCTGCTTCTTCTGCCCCTGTGCCACAACCGATTACTCCAAAGGATAGCGCCAGCACTAGTATAATTGATATTATCCACGCTAATGATTTTTTCATTTGCTTCTCCTTTTCATTGATTGGTAAAAAAAAATTTTTGTATATTTTCGCCCCCCTTTAAATCAAAGTTGACAAAATAGAGAGTAATCCCCCCTTTTCACCTCCCGGTTTGTTTGTGATTTATATTTACCAAGGACATAATAACATAGATAAAATTAATATGAAAATATATTTATTAATGATGCAAGTAATATATAAGTATTAAAAAAAAGATGCTACAGGAAGAATAAATTAATGTATGGATTTTACAACTTTCGGCATTTATATTTTCAAATCCATGTATGCATTACTGGACATGGCATATATCGACGATATATATTATTCGAACCAAAACCCGACAACTGTTGGCTTATTATTTATTTGCTGAAAAACTACTGTTATGCTTACGCCCTGGATACCTTCAAAATCTGCACTATAAAATACAGCTGTACGGTTGTCTACGGTCTTTACACTGACCATCTTCTTTGAGTCTTCTATATAATAACCAGCCTTTCCGTTTATCTCTGCAAGAAGACTTGGAAATGATGCTATTGATACTTCACCCTTTAAATTTTCATCAAAGTCCCTTGAAAACTTCTCAAAATCAGATTCATTCAATGCAATAAGAATATTTTCCGTTATAGGATCAGCATAACCTTCGACTTTTTTACATCCCGGTGCAAAAACCATTATTGTAAGCAAGACTGCAATAATCATAAAGACAGTAAAAAACTTATTTTTTATCATAATAATCCCTTTCCCTTTTTTAACCTCTAAAAACAATGACTAAAAAGAGTATCAGCTTTTTAATATTAAATGATCCCTGCGTGGCAATAATCTGGTTATTCTATCAATTATTCACTAATTAATACAAATATTTTAATAATTCCCTGCTGCAAACTTTTCATTTAAAAGAAATTATTGCCTCCCTTTGTTTCCTTGACAAAGGATAATTTTAATATATCATTTATTATATTTACCGCTATAAAATTGAGGGAAGTATTCCTATTATTATTTACTACAGAATCAGTATTTTTTAAAAATATATAAATCAAAGCACATAATTGAAAATATTTATAACATAATACTTAAGAAGAGAAAAGGAGTTTATTGTGAAGGCATTAAGAAAGCTAGCGGCAGGTAAAGGCCACCTGGGCCTGGAAGAAGTTCCTGTCCCTAAAATTGAATCGAATGAAATTTTAATGAAGGTTTGGGCCGCAGGAGTATGCGGAAGTGATTTACTTATAGAAGACGATAAACATTTTTATGAAGCTCCCGTAACACTGGCTCATGAGTTTTCAGGAATTGCATATAAAGTAGGTAGTGAAGTAAAAAATATAAAAGAGGGAGATCATATCGTTGGAGATATAGAAACACCTACAGGCTGGCTTGGGGTGACAAGGGACGGTGCTTATGCCCCCTATATGTCTATGCCGGAAAATGTCTGCTATAAGGTCCCGAAAGACTTTAGCCTGGATCATGCTGCAATGACCGAGCTTGTTACTGCATCAACACATAATATGCAGGAGAGGACTGCGGTACACGCGGGAGATTTTGTTGTTATTGTCGGTCCGGGCCCTATGGGCTTAATGGGGATGCAATTTGCAAGAATCAGGGGCGCTTCAAAAATTGCCGTAATAGGGCTTCAGAAAGATAAGAAAAGACTGGATGCAGCCAAACAACTGGGTGCTGATTATATTCTTTATTCGGATGAGCAGCCTGAAAAAACTGTAATGGATCTCACTGGAGGCAGGGGTGCAGATTTTGTGTTGGAATGTGCAGGCGCAAAAGTAGGAGATAATATTCTTGGTTTGCAGCATGCCATTGACTGTGCCAGAAGAGCCTATGAAGGTCCCGGAGGCAAAGGCGAAATAGCCTGCATCAGCCTGTGGAACGAACCCATTTCACTGAATTTTGACCAGGTTTGCCTGGGCCAGATAAATATTCACGGCAGCTGGAGCTGGAATGGGGCAGAAACCTGGAATCGGGCAGTAAACCTGATAACAAGTAATGCTTTCAATCTTGACCCGATGATCACGGGGCGGTATGAGCTGGAGGAATGGCAGACAGCTTTTAAAAACCTGAGAGAAGGCACAGATATTAAAGCACTTATATACCCTAACGGAAAAGACTGGTTATAAAAGTTTAATATTCAAGCCTTGAAAACAAAAAGCTATGTTTGGGCAATCCAAATAAGGAGATTTAAATATGCAGGAAATCAATATTGGCTTAATAGGCCACAGGTTTATGGGCAAGGCTCATGCACATGGATATACAGATGTCCCTATTTTTTTCGATACAGGAGTTGGTATCAATAAAAAAATTATTTGTGCTGGCGACAAAGATGTTGAAGAGTATGCAAAGAGGTGGGGTTGGGAAAATTGGACACTTGACTGGCATGATGTTGTAAGCAGGGATGATATTGACCTTGTTGATGTCTCTTCTTCAAATGAAATACATGCAGAAGTAGCTATTGCTGCTGCAAATTCAGGCAAACATGTTTTTTGTGAAAAACCTCTTGCCCTTACAATGGAGCTTGCAGAAGAGATGGTAAAAGCTGTAAAAAAAGCAGGCGTAGTAAATATGACAGGATTCAATTATAGAAGAGTGCCTTCGATAGCCTTTGCAAAACAAATGATTGACGAAGGAAAACTGGGAGACATTTATCATTTTAGAGGATGCTACCAGCAAAGCTGGCTTATAAATCCAGAATTTCCCCTGGTATGGAGGCTTCAAAAGAAGCTTGCCGGTTATGGCTCATCCGGAGACAACGGAGCACATGTTATTGACCTGGGACGTTACCTGGTTGGAGAAATTGAAGAAGTCGTCAGTTTCCAGAAGACTTTTATATCCGAAAGGCCCCTAGCGTCTTCTTCTTCAGGCCTTCATGCAGAGGCAGCCAGCGGCTCCGGTGAAGTCGATGTAGATGATGCAACTATTTTCCTGGCAAGATTTAAAGATAAAAACACTATGGGTTCTTTTGAAATGACCAGATTTGGAACAGGCCATAGAAACCAGAATAGAATTGAAATCAATGGAAGTAAAGGTGCGATTATCTTTGATATGGAGAAAATGAACGAACTATCATACTACAATGAATCTGATCCGGAAGGATACCAGAGATTTAAGAAGATCCAGGTTGGAGAAACTGTGCATCCTTATATGTCAAACTGGTGGCCTGCCGGCCATATCATCGGTTACGGGGATACCTTTGTTAATCAGGCATATGATCTTATTATGGCTATTAAGCAGAATAAAATGGTAAAGCCTGATTTTGAAGATGGATTGATATGCCAGAAAATTTTGGAAAAGGTCGGCAAATCAGCAGAGACCAAAAAATGGGAAAAAATTTAAAGACACTCTAAATGGGCAAGGCGGTTACTGGATCTAAATTGAGAAAAGAATAGACCAGGGATTGCTTTGAGTGCAAGCACCCATTTTATAACCGGTATTTATGTAAGCTTTATCATAGGGCTGATCCCTATGGTTACAGTAAATTTGGGTTTCCTTTATTTCTTATAAGTATTCTAACTGCCCTAGACTTTGTATCCGGTAATATCATCCGACCTGTATCCGTATATCTGTCTGACAAATATGGTATTAGATATTTCATGATTTTTGGATCTCTTGCTGCTTCTGTTTTTTGGTCCTGCCCGGGCCACCTTTCAGTTACTGGTTTTTTTATTATCTTTTTATTTTCAGGTGGCCTTAAAATTTTTGCAATTCATCCACCTGCTGCTGCAAGATATTATTGGTAAACTTTAGGATTTTCTATAGGATCGCCTGTAATCACGCATAAGAATTTGCTCGTATAATAAGATATCAATCAGCTATATGCCGGGGTATTTGCTTAAAACTGATAGTAGATTTTCCAAAAAGTATGAATCTATAATAAAAACCGGCTAGCTAGCAGCCATCCCCGGCACATAATATTAAAGCTGGCTTTAAAAATAAAGCCAGCTTTAATCAATCAGTATTATATCACCGCGGCAATACTATCCGGGTAATAATTATCTGCTTATGTATCGTTTTACATCATCGGTGGCATTCCTCCGCCCATGCCTCCGCCTGGCGGCATCGGGGGTCCTGCCTTATCCGGTTCAGGTTTATCAGCGATTATTACTTCTGTAGTAAGAAGCAATGCTGCAATAGAAGCTGCATTCTGAAGTGCGCTTCTTGTGACCTTTGCAGGATCTACTATTCCAGCTTCGATCATATTCACATATTCTCCGGTAAGAGCATTCAGGCCTTCGCCTGCAGGCAGTGATTTAACTTTTTCTGCCACTACAGAACCTTCAAGCCCTGCATTTGCTGCAATCTGTTTTAGGGGCTCTACTAATGCCTTGGCTACAATTGCTGCTCCGGTTTTTTCATCACCTTTATATTTAGAAAGGTCGATCTTTTTACTTGCGTTTACCAGGACCACTCCGCCTCCGGGTATAATACCCTCTTCAACAGCAGCCTTGGTTGCAGAAAGGGCATCTTCGATCCTGTGCTTTCTCTCTTTTAATTCGACTTCAGTTGCTGCGCCGACTCTTATCACTGCTACGCCGCCTGAAAGTTTTGCAAGCCTCTCCTGGAGTTTTTCCTTGTCAAAATCTGAATCGCTTTGATCTATCTCATTTTTGATCTGTTTGATCCTGCCTTTTATAGCATCCAGGGAACCTTTGCCTTCAACAACAGTGGTGTTCTCTTTGTCTACCTTTACCTGCCTTGCTGAACCAAGCATCTCCATTGTAATATTTTCCAGCTTAATACCTATTTCTTCGCTGACAACATTACCGTCTGTCACGATCGCGATATCTTCAAGCATGGATTTTCTCCTGTCGCCAAAGCCTGGAGCTTTAACGGCAACTACAGTCAGTATTCCCCTGAGCTTATTGACCACAATAGTCGCCAGGGCTTCTCCTTCAACATCTTCAGCAATGATCAGCAAAGGTTTCCCTGCCTGCTGGATCTTTTCAAGTATAGGGACCAGGTCGCCGACAGCTGAGATCTTCTGGTTTGCAATAAGGATATAGGGGTCATTTAATACTGCTTCCATCCTTTCGGTATCTGTTACCATATAAGGGGAAAGATATCCTTTGTCAAATTGCAGTCCTTCAACAAGCTCTATCTCGATCCCGAACTTATTTGATTCTTCTACAGTGATGACTCCATCCTTGCCTACTTTATCCATGGCATCAGCAATAGTCTTTCCAACTGTTTCGTCTGCAGCAGAAATTGCTGCGACTTCTGCTATTTTTTTCTTGTCAGTTGAAATATCCATGCTCAATTTACTGATTTCTTTTACAACAGTTTCAACTGCACTTTCAATACCCTTTTTAAGCTGCATAGGGTTTGCACCAGCGGCAACATTCCTGAGACCCTCTTTTACCATAGCCTGGGCCAGCAGGGTTGCAGTAGTCGTTCCATCGCCTGCAACATCATTAGTCTTGGTCGCCACTTCTTTTAGTAACTGGACCCCTGAATTCTCAAAAGGATCCTCCACCTCTATTTCACGGGCAATAGTAACACCGTCATTAGTAATAGTGGGGGCGCCATATTTTTTCTCCAGCACCACATTTCTACCTTTTGGTCCAAGAGTGACTTTGACTGCATCGGAGATAATATTTACTCCTCTCTCCAAAGCTCTTCTTGAAGCCTCGTCATACTTAAGTTCTTTTGCCATTATTTTCTATCCTCCTTTAAGATAAAACTTTACTCGATGATGGCCAGTACATCACTTTCTTTGATTATAAGATGTTCTTCATCATCGATTTTTACTTCAGTGCCGGAATATTTAGAATATAGCACGGCATCCCCGGCTTTTACTTCCATGGGGATCAATTTCCCGTTCTCATCTTTACCTCCAGCACCAACTGCTGTTACTTCACCCTCCTGGGGCTTTTCTTTTGCAGAATCCGGAAGTACGATTCCGCTTTTTGTAGTCTCTTCACTGGCTTTTGGTTTAACCAGTAATCTGTCACCTAGTGGTCTGTATCCCATTATTTTACCTCCTTAACAAAATACTACACACATTTACACAAATACATAACTAAAAATTAGCACTCTACTACTGTGACTGCCAACCAGTAGAAATAATATTACATGAGTGCTAAAAAATCAAGTAAAATGAAATAATTTTTTTATAAATCAATAAAAAAATATTTCATAAGTAACTTATAAAGGTCAGAGGTCGCTTCTGGAGTAAACATCCATGTCAAGAGCTCCGAAATCCCCCTTAAGATACTTATAATATCCAAGGGCCGCGACCATGGCAGCATTATCCAGGCAAAGGCCCAGCGGCGGGATATATACCTCTATATTCTTCTCCCGGCCGCCTGCTGCAAACTCTTCCCTCAGCAGGCTGTTTGCAGCAACTCCCCCGCTTACCAGTAAACTGTCACATCCATATTTTACAACTGCATCTAGGGACTTTTTTACCAGTACATCCACGACAGCCTTCTGGAAACTTGCTGCAAGATCTGCCACATTTTCTTTGGACATGATATTTTTATCTTTTTTTGTACGGTATATCAAGGAAGTCTTGAGCCCGCTGAAACTGAAATTAAAATCTCCGCTGTCGATCATCGGCCTTGGAAGATCAAAACGGTCATCTCTTCCCTTTTTGGATAATCTGTCTATTATGGGACCCCCGGGATAGCCGAGCCCCAGATACCTGGCGATCTTATCAAAGGCTTCCCCGGCTGCATCATCTACGGTATGGCCGATCTCGGTTATACGCCAGCCGCTTTCTATATGGTACAGGCTGGAATGCCCGCCGGAGACGATGAGCCCCACACCTCCCCTGATCCCGGGATTATTTATTATATTGGCATATAGATGGGCCTCCAGGTGGTTTATGCCGATTATGGGGATCTTCTTTAAGTAGCACAGGGCTTTGGCGGCTCCCACACCTACAAGAAGTGAACCGATGAGCCCGGGCCTATTGGTCACGCTTATCGCGTCAATTCTTTCAATGCTTATATTTGCTTTCTCCAGGGCTTCTTTTATCACTATGTCTATTACTTCTATATGCTGTCTTGAGGCGATCTCGGGGACTATCCCCCCATACTTTCTGTGGATCTCATCCTGTGAAGAGATTACATTGGACAGGATCCTGGTACCATTTTTTATAACAGAGGCACAGGTATCATCGCAGGATGTCTCTATCCCCAGGATATATATATCTTTATTGCTTTTATTATTTATGATCCTGCCCTCCAAATGGTATAAACTCCCTTATATAAACAGGCATCAGGCTTTCAGGCTTTAAGCCATCTATCATCTTTAAATGGATTATGGCATTTAGATGGCTTGCTTTTGGATAAATTGTCGTTTTAGTTAAAACAATACTTTTATCCCTGCTTGCAAGTTTTGCAAATACATCCCCATAGCTATTGTAATAATTTCCCCCTATAATAAATATTGGCCGGGCCTGTCCCTTTTTAGCAGCAGCCTCTTTTATTTTCTTATCTTCAGTGATGCCGTTCAGGCAATCTCCGATATTGTCCCTGCGGACCAGGTAATCGGCGCTTACTTTTTTTATAGTATACGGCAATCCTCCTATCTTGCGCTCTGCAACCGGCTTTTCATCCTTTGCTGCAGGGCCCATATCTTCGGGCCCGCCTGTAGAAACGAGGTTGTAAAGGGCAAAATATACTTCACTCCTCCTGACGTCAAGGCATGGTATTATGTAAGGGTTTATTCCTTTTGCCAGGTATCTGGATATGGCATTTTCATTATTACAAATAATACCCGATGCAAAGGCATCCAGTGAACCTATCCCGAATGCAGGTTTTTCTTCCGCCCAGGCAAGTGTCTTTATGATGGTCACCCCGATCCTCGTCCCCGTAAAGTCGCCGGGCCCAGTATTTACTCCATAAGCATCCATGTCTTTCAGGCTGAGTCTTGCTCCTGATAATGCCTTATCCATAAGGCCTGTGATATTTACCATATGTTTTAAACTTTTGCTGTCGCTTATCTCGCTGCGCAGTTTGTTTTTACTGCTTACTGCAATACTGATATTTTTAGTAGTGCTGTCAATGCTTAAAATATTCATATCATTTTTTTATATTTTTGAAATTTTTGCAGTTTCCGGTCCCAGTATTTATTATTGCTGATAAAAATTATTCTCCTCTGGTCCCGGCTGCCGCTGCCATTTCCATCTATTAAATATTCAAATCTTATTTCAAGAAAATCAATCCGGAGGCCTTCTCTTATTTTATCTCCCCATTCCACACAGACAACTGTATCCTTGCAGTAAATATGATCATCAAGGCCCAATGTTTCTGTCTCGACTGTATCCTCTATCCGGTAAAGATCAGCATGGATAAACTTGTATTTTTTACCAGCCTGGTATTCATTTAATATGGTAAAACTGGGGCTTGAAAGGTTCCCGCTGATTCCAAGGCCCTCTGCAGTCCCTGATATAAAAGTGGTTTTTCCTCCTCCCAGCTCTCCGCATAATAATATGATATCCCCGCTTGTGAGATACCGGGAAAATTCTTTACCCAGGCTCCTGGTAAAAGAAGAAGAACTTGAAATAAATTCTAATTGCATATTAAAAAAGTCCTAATTGCTCATCTTTTGCTTTTTCACCGGCCTCACCAGCTTCTATTTTTGGATCCTCTTTGCCAGTATCTGCCGGCCCCTGGCCTGAGTCCATTATATCCTTTATGCATTGAAAATCTTTTTCAAGTATCTCCATCCTGGATGGAGTATATAGAACTGCTGCGGGATGGTTTATAGGAAGGATGATCCTGCCCTCTATATTAAATACTTTACCCCTCAGGCCTGAGATCCCCTCGGTAGTTTTTAACAAAAGTTGTGTTGAATGCCTTCCCAGCGTACAGATTATTTTAGGGTTTATTATCTCGATCTGGTGAAAAAGATAACTCTTGCAGGTATTTATCTCTTCTATTTTTGGATCCCTATTACCGGGGGGCCTGCATTTTAAAACATTGGCAATAAAAACCTGGCTCCTATCCATTCCTATGGACTGCAGCAGATCATCAAGGATCTTCCCTGCCCGCCCGACAAAAGGAAGGCCCTGGAGGTCTTCATTTATTCCGGGAGCTTCACCTACAAACATGATCCCGGCAAAAGCGCTGCCGCTGCCAAAGACCAGTTTAGTCCTGGTCCCTGAAAGCTCGCATTCCCGGCAATCTTTGATCCCGAGGAAAAATTCCTTTAGTTCCTCTCTCCTGTTTTTATCTTCCATATAAAAAATCCCTGTTTGCGGGCCGATCAGGCCTGCTGTTAAAATAATAACATATATAGAAGAAACAAAAATAGTAATTTATAGATTTATATTATAGTAAACTAATACTGCCAGGGCTTTACCGGAAAGCGGGTATAGATCAATAGATATTCCCGAATCAACTAAAAAATTTCCCACAAAATGTCCCCAATATATTTACTTTAGAATTATTTTAACCTATGATTGATTTAAATATAAAACATTTGTAAATAATATTATTTGCTAGAAGATATTGAGGAACCCCGGTGATAAAAGCAAAAATTTTAATTACAGTACTTTCTGTTTTACTGGTCATATTTCTTTTCCCGGGATGTGCAGTGGAACCTGTCTCTATTGAGTCGATTACTCTGTGCCAGAATGTGGATGATAGTAGCTATGCTCCAATAGATCCCACTGAAATCTTCCCATCAGGGACTACTGCGATCTATATATCAGTTAAAATAAATAATATGACTCCAGAAGATAAACTTACTATTAAATGGAATTATCTAGAAACAAGCGATAAATTAGAAACCATTAATCTTACCACGGATGAAACAGGTTCTGGCTATAAAGTATCTCATATATTATCGCCTAATGGATTCCCTCGTGGCAATTATAATGTGGAAGTCTACCTGAATGACGAACTCTATGAGACCAAAGATTTTTCAGTAGAGTAATTTTTTTCAGGAATTCAATCCATATAGAAGTATCGACTAATATTATTGCTTTCTATCTAAGTCCCGGATACCCGAAGCACTTAAATCACTTTTAAACTCAAAGGGATGTTCCTTAGCTATGCTATTTAGCTTCTTAATGCGTTTTAGGGCAACCTATTCCTTTAGTGCAATGGTCAAGGATTCAGTTAAATTTTCACCTTTAGCAAACCTTCGTACTTCAGAAATTAAATTGTCTTAAATTATTGCTGTTACTTTCATACGATATTATAAGAACTAACTTGCAACACCCCACTCATACCCATTTAGTAAGTCGACTATTTGTTGAATTCCTTCTTCTTGTGTATGAGCAGAAACAATCTGCTTAATTGGAGTCCGTCCATCTAATGATTTGTTTGGTGTATTGAGCCACCTGGATATTTTATCTGCATCATTAAATATTTCTACTAATTTTTTGCATAATTCATCTAATTTATTTATAACTTTTTTAGAATGAGAATTGGGCTTCGACTTTGCATTTTCCCAACGGACAACATTTCTTATGCTGACTCCGGATATCTGGGCAAATACCTCCTGGGTGCAGCCAAATAGATTTCTCATATATTTTATATTTTTGCTATAAATATTGTAAAACATCTTTACCTCATTTCCTTTATAATTATGTCATGACATAATTATAAAACTGGTAAAAATAATTGTCAATTGGGCTATCCTCAAAAAATCATTTAGGAACGAACCTTATTTCCAACTTCTTATCAAGACATGATGCAATCTTTTTTAATTTTGCCAGTGTGGGATTGTAAGTGCCGCTTTCCAATCTTGAGATATTGGGCTGACTGTCATTTAGAAGTTCTGCCAGTTGAGCCTGGGTTATTTTCTTTTCTTTCCTCAGGGTTAGCACCTGGCTTATGATCTGATACTCCGGTTCCAATCTCTTTAATTCTTTTCGAACTTCCGGATCTTTGTTTATAATTTTTTTAGCTTCTTTCCAGTCCATTATTTTTATCCTTTTTTTTCTAAATAATCAAACATTCGCCATCTTGCTATTTCTAATTCTTTTTTCAGAGTTTTTTGACTTTTTTTAGGAAAAGCATGAAGCAATATAAATATATTATTAATACACAGGAAATACAGTATTCTAATTTGCATTTTACTTAGTTTAATCCTTAATTCCCATAAATCTTTGTATCTGTTTCCTTTTATTTTCTGTGCATGAGGATATGATAATTCTATTCCATGCTGTTCTAATAAATCAATTTCACTTTCAATTTTTGCTCTCTGCTTGGGAAGCAGGGATTGTACATAATCTAAAACCGGGTACTTTCCTCTCAAAGTTTTATATAACTTAATTTTCCATTCAATTTTATATATCATATAAGATATAATGTCAAGTAAAATTCTAGTATTGACTTCTTAATTTTTTATTTTATTCTTCTTAACCTGCCATTAGCTTTTGTATGGATGGTTATATTGTCAATTGAAATTATTTTCAGAAAGAAGCATTTGACATTTGCCTCAGCCAGGACCTCTATATACTTTGGATTATCTTTGTTTCCGATAATATTATGTGTAATATAATTTAAACTAAGATCAGGAGAATCCTTATAATTTCTGTAAAAAAATTCATTCAAGACATCAGTGTAATCTTCAGATAATTTATTGATCCCATAATCCTGTGCTGCTTCTAAGTCTATGCTTTTTGATGCCTCTTCAGCAGCGATCATACATGCTTTATTTAACTCCTCTTTATAAATAAAGGCCCGGCCAATATCTATTACCATGCCGGCCACTAAAATAAAGATCGGCAATAATAAGACAACCGTAACTAATGTGGACCCTTTATTATTTCCTAATCTATTATTCTCTGATCTAAAATTTGACCTTTCCATAATTATTACCACCCATCCATTTATTTGCATCTGAGTCACTGCCCTCGTCTCCGATATTTATGGACCTGAAACCATTTACAGGATTACTGAAATAAATATGGGCACTTTCACCATTTTGTGAATAAAGATAGACGTGCACTGTGCTATATTCACTGCCGCTATGATCAAATTTAGTTACAGTTTCTATGCTCCCTTCTTGTGATGGGGTAACATTACCATTAAATATTGAAACTCTTTCAGTACCCTGATCATTAAATCTTACAATATCTTCATAAACATACACTCGGACTATCTCTTTTTCCTCTTCTCCTTCTAAAACCATGCTGTTATCTATTTCCCAGCTTATCTTCAGATCCATGTGGCTTTCCGTTCCATTGGAATCCTTATGCCACTTTGTAAAAATATATTTAGGATCCTTTTGAACAACTGCTTCACCATGTATCGAAAAAGAGTAAAAACCATCTTCCACCCATACCGGTTCATATTCATAGTGACTGCTATCAATCCATTCCTTCTGGGTATAATAGTTCCAATACCCATATGACTCGTCATGGGAAGTATTTACCCAGACATTTCTGGTCCTGGTCTCCCAATGAGAGGCGTCAATAGTCCTATATGCAGTATATGGCTGCCAGTATCCTGAACTTACCCAGGCATTATAATATTCTCTAGTGGTGATCTCTTTTTGATAACATAAATATTTAGTAGCTTTTATTCTTCCACCATATACCGGCCTATAGTCTATGACCCATTTTCTGGCATGATACTTATTTCCTCTATAAATAATAGTCACAGATCCCCTTGGCCTTGCTGCAAATGAATACGCATTCCATCCATAGCTATTGGTCCCTATTAAAATTACAAAATTAACGGAAATCCATTTCCTGACTTCCCTGGATCTTCTCTCCCAATGCGAGGTATCTATCCATCTATTGGCTGTATATGGCATCACTGTTGAAGAATAAACCCAAACCAGATATTCCTCTGTCTTCCAATAACCATTATTTATGGTATAAGTCGTATTGATCCACTCTCTCTTTAAAGTTTCTTTGTAATATCCGTCTTCAATCCATACTTTTTTATTTTCCCAATGAGAAGAATCTATCCAGGTTTCTTCACCTTCAGAAATATCTGCTTTAAGCCAGTTGTCGGCATGGATACTTTCAGAGAAACAAACCAATATTAGGATAAACACAAAAATAAAAATAATAATCCTTTTTAGCATAATATGGTTATATTTTTTTATTTTTTCAGTTAACATAAAAATCCAGGCCCTTATTTATGATCTTGAAAATACTATCTTTGAATTTGCTCTCTGAAACTTTGATATGTTTACCTATTAATTTTTCTAGATCTTTAAAACTTTTAATTTCTTCAGTATTGATTGTGATCATATCCCGGATCCCATACTCTTCATCATTTTCCAATTGGTAATCATCAAAATTAAATTTTATTTCATAATCCTCTATGTCTTCATATTCATAATAAGATCCGTTCAAGTCAGCATTTCTGTATTCTTCCTGGACCATAAAAATTATTTTTTCCTCATCAACACTTTTTATGAATCCTTTGTAAAAATGGTAATAAATAACTTCGCTTTCAGCCATATCTTCATAGAAGGTTATTTCCTCACCATCGATTGTTCCGGTTTTCCTGGCCATTTCAACCTGAACATCATTGCCGTCTTTGTCCTGAAATGTTTCAGAAATATGCTCCGGATATTCTTCCAGTTTATTTTCCGTATTGCCAGCAATACTGTTTTCATTATTCAGGCTTGTTATGAAATCAAAAACCCTTTCAAAATAATTAAACTTTATTACAACAGCGGCCAATACAATTAGACTTACTGCCATTAAAATATAAACTCTTTTTTTATTTAACATTTTTTATTTATATCAATAACTACTCTATGCTCAGTATTTTTATGATATTGATCCATATTATTCCTTTTCTTCCATTCTCATCACACTGCTGCCGTGGATATCAAAATATCCGTCATTGCTTTTTGGGATTGAGAGGATATTAGAGAAGAAAATAGGGATTTTATAAATAACTTCTACCTGGACTATATCACCCGGGTCAGTTCCTGCTATATCTATTTTTAAAACCAATCTTTCGTCTAAACTCCAGCCGGGTAAAGTTGCTGACGCATAAGCAACTGCTGAATTTATTGCATCAGATCCTGGGTCATCTGAAAGAGTCGCAGCCCTGGCAGCTTCATATGAGGCAGAGTTAACTGCTATTTTTGCATTTAATAGAAAACCAAATTGGATGATGCCGGCAACCAGCAATAATAGAATCGGCATTATCAGTGCCGTTTCAATTAATACATTACCTTTTTCTGAACTCCGGCTAAAAATAGACATAGACAATTATTATGTATGAAATTAAATAATATAAACTTAGAATAACTTGCCCTAAAACCTCTTCTACTATTTACAGGCTTCCTACAATTGTCTGAAAAACAGATTGCAGTTTCCCGCCAAGTGCAGTTACAACTCCAATACAAACAATTACAACCAGGGCAATATACAGAGCAATTTCAATCAATGTAGCTCCTTCAGATCTGGAAAATAACCTTTTTAAGAAATTTTTTAAAATAATCAAACTTTCCTCCCAATCTATCAGATTAATAATATTGACAATTTAAAACAGCAATCTTAGCTGCGGTAAAACTGGCAGCATGAACAAAAACATCATTGGAATAAATATAAAAATAAATATTATGAGTACCAGATTTCCTTCCAACCTTTCTGCTTTTATTTTCAATTGGTCCCTTTGGTTATTTCTCATTACTTTTGACAGGTCTCTTAGTACATCATTGATAGGATTCCCGATCATTTCGGACTGTATTAATATTTTGATTATAGTTTTAAAATCATTGCAAAATGATAATTGTGCAATCTTATAATAAGCTTCCTTTTTGCTGATCCCTTCAAGAACTCTTAATTGTGCAATTGTAAAAAGTTTGCTGACTTCACCTTTATAATTGATGGAAATATAATTAATGGCTTCATCCAGACTCAATCCGGCTTTTATCAATGAAGACAAAATATCTAAAATTTCCGGCAGTTCGTTTGATATTATTTTCCTGGTAAAATTTATTTTTCCTTTAATTATTTCTAATGGAAGAAAGTAGAAAATAACTGCTCCAATAATGGAATATAAAATAAAATTCTTATCGAATAATATTCCAAAGATATTAAACAAGATCAGGAAACTTAGAGAAATAATTATCCTGAATAAGAACAGGCCTTCCAATGATCTTATTTTGGCTCCAACAATATTGATGGTTTTATTTTCCTCGAACATCAATTTAATGTCTTTGTTTTCATTTGACCTGTTCCCTTTATAAAGGAAACTGCCGGCACGGCCTTCTATTTTTTCAAGAGCAGATCTATAGCTGGACGATTTAAAATTAAATAGAAATAAAAGGACAAAGACTGAAATTAATACTGATAATAAAATAATTATATAATTCATCTTATGATCTTATTTCCTCCATAAAAGTTTATCATCCGGTTGATCAAGAAAAATCCTATTGTATTGCTGATGATGATATAGGCAAGGGTTATTATCCCTACTCCGGATAATAAAACATCTATGAAACTTCTGTTAATAAATATAATAAGTATTATGGAAACCACTGGTATCAGCATTATTAAATACGATGTATACCTGGGCCCTGATGTCAGAATCCTAATATAGCTCTCCATATTTTTCTTTTCCCTGATATACCCTATCTGGTCTTTTAGAAAACCGATCAGGTCGACTCCTTTATCATTTGCTGCAATAAAACCGATTAAAACAATTTCAATCAAAGAACTGCTATTTCTTTTTATCATGTTTTTTAGTGCATCATTAAGCAGCAGGCCCCTCTGGATATCATCTAAGACTGTTTCAAATTCTTTTCTTAAAGGGTAGCCTGTTTCTTTTACTGTTTTTTGAATACAATTTAAGATATTTGGATTTCCATATAAATTACCCACCAGGTCAATTAAAAATTGCTCGAGTTGATTTTCTTTTTTAAAATTTTCTCTTTTCTTCCTGATATTTATTGCTAAAAAAATTAATAATATACCTACAGTAGCTAGAAGAATTGAAAGAATTAATCCCAGGTCAAAAAATAAACAGACCAAGAAAGTAAGCGAGAATAATATAAAGATCAATATAATGAATTCCCTGGCTTTTGAGTTAATGCTATTTTTGCCAAGCCATAGATCGGTCTTATCAAGAATGCCTTCCTTTTTATTTTTTGAGCCGGCAAAATCTGTATTGCTGGATAGCCTTAAGATCCTCTTTACAATATTTTTTTGCCTGTCTATTATGCCCATTGAGATTGCACCAAAAATGTATAAAAATCCCAGGGCTATAGAGGAAGCTATGATTATAGATACTCTAATTTGTAATCACCTCTCTTATCCAATTCATTGCCCACCAATAATATTTCTTCCAGTCGCCTGTTTTTTATATTAAAATTTTTATCCTTTTCCAATTCTAGAAATAAAACAACATCTATTGCTCTCGAGATCATTTTTTTTATGACCTGGTTGCTGATATTGGCTTTATATTCCATTGCTAATGTTTCCAGCCTTATAAAAGCGTCATATGCGGAATCAGCATGGATTGTTCCAAAGCTTCCCCTGTGTCCTGTATTCAAGGCCTGGAGCATTTGGTATGCTGCGATTGAATCCCTGACCTCGCCGATTATTATCCGGTCCGCTTTCATTCTTAAAGTCTCAAACAATAATCTGCCGTGGTCTATTTCATTGTCTACTTCTCTTGATTTAAGCCTGGTATTTAACATTCTTACAAAAGGATGCTCTTTAAGTTTTATTTCTGGGACATCCTGGATAATATTAATAAACTCATTCTTTGGAACCAGTTTAGCCAGGGTATTTAAGAGCGTGGTCTTACCTGAGCCCATTGAGCCGGCGATCAATATATTTTTTCTTTGGATAATAAATTCTTTTAATAAATCATATTCTTTGCTTTTAAACATACCCAGTTTCAATAGATCTTCTAACTCAAATTCCAGGCAATTAAATACTCTTACAGAAATATATACCCTGTCTGATACCGGTGGGATTATTATTGAACATCTGCTGCCGTCATAAAGCTCTGTATTCAAGAAAGGAACTCTCTGGTCAACAGTTTTTCCCGCATTGCTTTTGATCCTGTCAATAATCAGATAAACATCATCCAGGCTGTCAAAAACTTTTCCAAGATACTCTTTAACACCATTTTTTATGATTATCATTTCTTTATCTTGAATAAAAATATCTGTGACCATCTTATCCTGTAAATATTTCTCCAGGATACCCAATCCAAAAATTTCTGACAGCAACCTCCTTACCAGATCATCTTTTAATTCCAGGTCCGAGTAAGGATATTTTTTTTCCATTTCAGAACTTAAGATTAAATATAATTTATCCTTGAAATCTTCCCTGTTAAAAAATCCACTGTTTAATAAGATCTCCCCTTTTTTTATTTTAGTTTTAACGGTTTTTATCATTTCATTTTCAATTTCATTGTCTAAGTCTTTTTGTTCATGTAGGCGGTCTTTTAACATTTGTTTTCCACTCCTCAAGATAACTTTTCCAGCATTCTGCTTATTTCTTTAAAGAATCTGGTTCTAATAACTTTTTTTCTATTAAACAGGAACAAATTTTTATAAAACTTCTTATCAAAACCTATGAACGAATCTATAGGTGTGTTAATGATTTTTGATAGATCCCATATTCTAAAATATGGGAATATTTTCTTTTTATTTATGACCAGCCTGATCTTAAACCTGGAAATATCAAATCTTTCAATTAACATATCGATTAGATTTTTAATACGTGCCGTACTTTCCGGAGTGTACTCGCTGATCACAAAAATAATATTTGATAATCTTAGAACATCCAGCATCATCCCATTAATAACTGATTGGGTATCGACTATGATATAATCATAATCCCTGCAAATTATTTCCATAAAACAATTTATTGCCTTGCTATCAATGCTTTCTGCAGTTAAGGGATTTGAAATTCCTTTTAATACGTCCAGATCCGGGGATATATTTTTAACATATTTTTTATAATTGTTTGGGAACTTGAGAGCCAACTCAAGGGATTTGTCTTTTTCTATATCAAATAATATTCCAAAGTCCCCGGGTGAACTATCCAGCTCCAGTAACAAAGTCCTTCCACCTGGTCTGCGTGAAAAGAATAGGGAAGCAGCCAATGTAATGGATGTCTTTCCAGCTCCTCCTTTATTTGAAATAATTGTAATTATTTGATTTTTTTTGCAGGCATGATTCTTTAATTCTTTAGAGGTCTTATCTCTATGATCAATACCGCCGGTCACATTCTTTTTGGTTTCTTTACCTATAAATGTTTTTTGTTTTTTAATTAAATCTGTAATTAGTTTCATTTCCTGAATAAATAGATCTATAGTTTATAAACTCTCATAAATAATCTTGTAATCTGATTCTTTTGTTAATCTTGCAATAATGGGCGCTTCCTCGATCCTGCACTTAAAATAAATGCTCACCGTGTCACTGCTCTCACTTAAAAGAATATTCCCACTCTTATTACTATCTACTTTTATGCTTACGATTTCCAAATTCCTTACAATTATTTGGCCATCGATTAAAATAATATTGCTGGATAATTCAAATGTATTATCATCTATATAACTTTTTCCGGTTAAAAAGTTATTTTTCACTGCATTTTCTGTTTGACTGGAAGAATTACCCTCTGGATAACTTCCTTTTCTGATTTCTGAAATATCGAGATACTCGGATGCTGCCAGATCCTTATCTTTGACCGTCGATATGATCGATATATGATCCCCCACTTTCAACTCTTTTAGGATCGGTTCGAAATATTGAACGTCAATTGCGATCAGTACATCGCCCTGTGAGAGAAACTCAAAAATATTCTTCTCAAACTCCTCATAAAACATATCTTCTGAAATATAATCATCTTTTAGCCTGACCAGATTAATAGACTTTCCGATTATTTTCTTTTTATTCCTTAAATAATTATCAGGCAAAGAATTTTTATAATACTCTTTAAAATAAAGGTCATCTTCTACTATTTTCTCTCCACTCATAATATCCCTGGCCGCTACAAGTATTTCCTCTTTATCCAGATAATTGCTCAAGAACAGATAAGATGCTGCACCAATAATAATTGCCCCGATTATTCCCAGTATTAGATATTTTTTGTAATAGTTCCTCATTATATTTCCTTTTAATCGCAAGATAATAAATTAAAAATTTTCTTCATCAGATTATTCAAGCTCGTTATATTATTAAAATTTAAATCAGAGAATTCTGTTTTTGATCTTAATAATTCATCTTCTTTGATCAATATATAATCATTTAAATCAAAGAATTGGTGAATTTGATTTCTGATCAAATGGATATCATTGGCTTTCTGGTATTTATTCAGAATCAGTATTTTATCCAGGTCATTGTAAATAAACTTATTGTTCATTTTTAAAAGTCTTCCGATACTTCCCATTGTGTGGTCTGACACCATTATTAATAAATCTGCCAGATCTATTATTCCCAACCACAGATCATCCAGTTGATTGGGGAGATCAAAAATAATTAAATGGTATTTCTTTTTAGCTACGTCAGCCAGGCAATAAATATCCTGAAGATCAATTTTTTTTGACATTTCATAGGTAGGAGGCATCTGTAAAACATCTAAATTCTCCCTTATGCTGATAACTGAATTATTTAATGCTTCTCTGTTATAACCCTCTGTAAAATTTAAAATATTAGGGATCCCGGGAATACCCAGGTAATAACCAATATCTCCTCCACCTTCTGAAAAATTTAAATCTATCAATAAGGTCTTAAATTTATTAAAAATTGAACCTAAAAAAATTGCCAATGTTGTGCTGCCTACTCCACCTTTTGCTTTAGCAATAATTATTATTTTTTGCTTTATAGTTTTAAATTTCTTAAGTTCAAAGTCATCTTTCTGTTTTTTAAGATAATTTATATCAGGTCTTTCGATTGATTCCTTTTTCTCAATAAAGGACTTGCTTTTTTCTCTAGAACTTTCCACAGGCTCGTTCTTGATACTTCTTTTTGTACTTAAACTTAAATTGGGACTTATGCCGTTTTTACCTGTATCTTTTTGATTTCTATTTTTGGTACCACCATTTTTTTTAACATCCAGCCTGGAGGAATATTCTTCAGTTCTATTTTTAATTCTTTTTGGTCCAAGAAAAGATCCTAGGAATTTTTTTAAATTGAATTTATTTTTATTACTTCTTTTCAGTTTAGCTTTTAACTCTTTATTTAATATTTCATCTATTTCCTTTATGTCTAAAGGAGATCTTAAGTCTTCTCCGATTACATACACATTAATATTTTTCCTCTTGGCATGATTTTTAATATTTTCTAATTTAGGTATTTTATTGCTGATTATGATCAAATCGATCTTTTCATATTCTAATATAAAATTTACTGCAAAATCGCTGCTTAGATTAACGAGATTAAACCTTTCATTAAGTTTTTCTACTTTTTTGAAAGTCTCCAAATCTATATCCGCAATTATTATATTGAAAGAATTTAAATTTTCTACCATTTTCAAATTATATAATTATATATATATATATTAATACTTTTAGGTATTTGCATAATCTTTAACAGTGTGATTAAATAGGATAAATTACATTGCAGATACTGTCAATACCATTAAAAGTAATTTTTATCTGTACATTTAAATGTATGTATTTACTTAAATCGTGAAAGGAAATATGTTGTAAATATAAATGTACATATTGTTATCATTTATCAAAAAGGGGAGGAAATGGAAGAAATAATAGGAATAACTTATGCCAGGAATAATATCAAAGAAATATTTGATAGTTTTTCAAATGGCAGCGAGACTTATATCATCACGAGGGACAGTAAGCCTGAAGCCGTGATCATACCTTATAAGAAATATATTGAAAGTAAAGAACTCTTCAAGCAGGTCTACAGATTAAAATATGAAGGCGCTTTTAAAAACTCAAAGATCCAATTCAAGGAATGGCTCAAGGAAAAAGGGATAGACTCGAGTAAAATATCTGATAAAGACCTGGAGTGGATTGTAAAAGAATTAGAGATAAATAATCAAAAATAATTAATTTGACTTAATTGTATGTTTGTTGGTAAGCCCAAAAATTATTAACAAGAAAATAGTAAATGCCTGAATGCGTATTTAGATCCTGATGCTGAGTGGCATATCAAAAGAAGGTGCGGCAGGATAATGGATAATGTACCTTTTGATTACCTGTTAAAAGAAGTTTCTGCGTGAAATGTGGAGAACCCCGGGGAGGATCTCTAAAGCCTCCTATAATTTTTCTAAATATCTGATATTCTTAAAAACTTTAAAATGTTTATCATGTGTAGCAATATAATTGATCTCATAATAATTCATTGTAGCAACATGAACTGCATCTCTCGGAAAAATATTTTGTTTATATTTTTCCACCAATATATTTTTTGCCTCATTCATTATCTGGAAATTAACGGATAAGATATCATCAATGATCTTAGAGAAATTGTCAAAAACTTCTAATCCTTTTTTTAATATATTAATTGCTTGATAGCGGTATAATATTTCCTGCAGAACTTCAGTTGAAGTCAAGCCGATTATCTTACCTTTTGAAACCAATTCCAATATTTTTACAGATGGTTCTTTATTTGGATGCTCCTGACCGGCAGCATACATAGGAATATTTGAATCTATAAAAACTTTAACTTTCTTTATCACTTAAAGCTCCCCTGATTATTTCATTTTCTATAATTTCGGGATCAGCAATAGCAAGGTCCAGGGATTTTAGAGCCTCTAGAGCCTGCAATTTGTCTTCTTTGTTTTTTATACCATAACAAATTGCAACAGCTTCCCTTACCAATCTCCCAATAGATACTTTTTCCCTTTTTGCTTTCTCTTTTAACTTACGGTAAACATCTTCCTCAAATAGAAGTGTGGTTTTTTTTAAAGACATGTTTGACTCCCCTATCTAAAAACACTTTGATCTAATATCTAAAGTGTATCCTAATGTATTTATTATTATATTTCATTATGTATATAGCTCCATATACATAATAT
>SDBU01001541.1_pt1 | contig 32541 bp, 37 predicted proteins | sample 2277071 | NCBI WGS metagenome assembly SDBU01 (sample SAMN10397929, study PRJNA504765) | marine sediment metagenome | isolation source: marine sediment core GS08_GC12, 126 cmbsf | place: Arctic Ocean: Gakkel Ridge, Loki's castle | collected 2008 | reverse complement strand
GGTTCCGGAAGAAAGGGAATAAGGATGGCGACTGACGTAGAGATCAAAGCCGGTCCCGAACTGGACTGTGCGGTGGCGGAAGCGATTGGGGAAAGATACGGGGGGCCGGTGCCGCCTGTGCTCTCCGGCAAGCGGGACTGTTGCCCCCAAAAATGCTATCGTTGCGGGAAACCCTGGACGGAAGTGAAGCAATGTGCCCAGGACTTTCAGCATTGCGTTGAGTGCCGTGATAAATGGGAGGTTGAGTATGAAGCCTCAAAGGGGCCGCCCGCCTACTCCACGGACCTGAACGCGGCCTTTGCGGCGGCGGAGAAGGTGGGGGTGTTTTCCGGGTGTGCCGGCGGATATGCGTTGGAACAAGCTCGTTCCCAGTGGTCTGTTTCTGACCCGCAGACATTCGGGGACGCATTCTTGGCACAAGGTCCCACTCCCGCCCTCGCCATCTGCGCGGCGATTCTGAAACTGAAGGAGAAAGACGATGGGGGTTGAATTCTTCGCGGTCTGCGATGACTGCAAGGTCATGCGCGATTTGGACAAGTTCTACGAGATGCTTCAGCCGGTGACTACGAGGGAGGACGCCCTGAAGTATCGCAACGACATCATCAGGAAGAGTGCATTCCCGGCGGGGCTTCTCGTGTCGTTCATGGGTGCCCATATCAATCATACGTGCCGCATTGTTCGGAGCTGCGACAAGGAGTTTGACGAAGTCCGTGGTGGCTATCGCATAGAGGAGTTCTGGAGCACGAATGGTTGACTTCAATTACAGACTGGACACCATTCCCGATGACCCCGAGGAAAATGCTCGGTGGCGGGAAACCACGCTCCGGCTCGCCGAGAAAAGCCTGGCGTTTCGGCGGAAGGTGATGGAATTCTGTCGCAAGGACTTCTGGTTTTGGGCGAAGGGGTTCGCGTACGTCTTCGAGCCGCGTATTCTGGACGATGACGCAGAAGGGATCGAGCGAGAGCTTGACACCAAAGTGGCGTTCCTGCCGTGGCCCCACCAGATTCCGGTGGTGGACCGCATTCTAAATGTGCTGGGGAAACGGGACCTACGGATTGTGAAGTCCCGTGGCCAGGGGGCGAGTTGGATAGTCATCCTGATTTTCATCTGGCTCTGGTTGTTCCGGCCTGGTTTCAAAGGGAATCTCGTTTCCAAAGATGAGAAAGCCGTTGACGTTAAGGGGGACATGGACCAACTCATGCCGAAAGCGGATTGGCTTCTGGAGCAGCTTCCGGAATGGATGGTGGGCAAACAGAGAAAGGACTGGAACCGCAACTTCACGCACCATACCCTGACTCGCACGGACGGGATCACGGCCATCACGGGATACTCTTGTACGGGCGACGTGGCGTCCGGTGGGCGTGCCCTAGTGTTCGTTCTGGATGAACATGGCAAGCACCCCCGAGGCCCCGACACGGAAGCCATGGCTTCCACACAGCCGATTACCCGGTGCCGGATCTTTATCTCCACCCCGAAAGGCCAAGACGGGGCGTTTCACAGAATCATCCACGACGAGACTATCGAGGAGCCCGTTCTCACGCTGGCGTGGTGGGATAACCCGACCCAGAACGGAGGACTCTACCGCGTCGTCAAGGGACGTCCTGTTGCGGTCGACGAAGAGCAGTTCGGGCCGGTTCCGCACACCAACGACGAGTGGGCGAAGCTCAAGGCTCGACTGGAAGAACGCGGCCACGACCTGACCAACAACCAGTACCGGTCGAAATGGTACGACGATGAATGCCTACGCCCTGGGGCGGATTCGGTCCTGATTGCCCAAGAGTACGACATGAACTTCGGGTCCAGTGTGGGCCGATACTTTGCGGACGCACTAGTCAACCGGTTGCGGGAAGGGACTATCCGCCGACCGTACCGCGGCGAATTCCACGTGGACACGGAGCAACTGACCGGTAAGTGGAGCGACAACCCCGACGGGCGGTACAAACTCTGGTTGGAATTGGACATTCGCAAGCATCCACCGATGGGCGAGTACGTGGTTGCGTGCGACGTGTGTGCGGGCGGGGGCGGCGATGGAGCGAGTAATTCCAGTATCACTGTGCTCAACAGACGCACGGGTAAAAAAGTGCTTGGGTTCGCCACCGCTGGATTGATTCCGTACGAGTTAGCGGAACACGCGATTGCAGTCTGTCGTTGGTTTGTGGACTACAAAGGAGACTCGGCGTTTCTGATATGGGAAGGAAACGGCAGCGGCGGTGAATTCAAGGTCCGAGTGGAACGGAGTAATTTCCACTTCTACTACCGCCGCCGGGCTTCCGGCGCGTCGATCTACGAGAAGGGTACGAAGATCGGCGGCTACTGGACGCAGAAGAAGAGCGCCCTGTTGGGTCCGTACCGTGAAGCGCTCTTGGAAGGATACTTTGACAACCCGGACCAGGACGCAGTCAATGAACTGACGCAATACCAGATCGGCACCGATGGAGAACCGTATCATGTAGCGGAGGAGAAGAAGATCGGTTCCGGAAAAACGGGGGCGGCGCACGGCGACAGGGTGATTTCCGATGCCTTGGCATGGCACGCTTCCTTGACGTTCGGGGACCAGGTTCCGGGTGGGGTCCAGCGAAACAAGCCGAATGTAATGAACGTGGACAGGGCGCAGGTGCCGGTGGATTCGGCGGCCGGGCGGCGGAAGCGGTATCTGGAGATGGTGAGCCGGCAGAAACAGAAATCGAATTGGTAAGGAGGTGACTCGTGGACAGCAATGAGGGAATGGACCGGAAAACGCTCGTGGACTTGCAGTGTAGAATTCATGGTCGCCGGTTGTATTTCGAGTCAACCGGCTCAGAGGACCGCGACCGCAGGGTAGTTCAGTATTATCAGAAATGGGTCAAGCAGTCGAAGGCGCCAAAGTCTACAGACTATTACGAGGAAGAGGCGAGGCGGACGCTAGCCAAGATGGGTGCAGTGGATCCTCGCGAGAGGCTTGAGCGAGGCATTGGGCGATTAAACGCATTCATGATGTTCGTGTGGATCGCCATCGTAACGGTAGTTGCAGTTATTTTATGTGGATAGACTAATAAACGGCGCAAGTTGATTTGGAAACAGAAATCAAACTGGTAAAGGAAAAGCCATGTTTACTTGGTTGCGTTGTGCTATATTTGGTCATCGGTGGGGTCTAATCGTCGACGGGCCATTCGTCTGCGATAGGTGCCTCAAAAGAGATAGTACAGCAATGTACGTGGTAGTTGACGAGGATGAGGCCGATGACAACCGACCGCACTGCCGGGTATTCAAACTGGAGGACGTTCCAGCCGGCCCGAGCGGGGAAAGACCCGCGCAAGAGGTCGCCATCGGTGAACTACCTATGTTTGAGTCCATTGCGCCGGACATCGTGAAAGCGGGGTGCCCGATGCCGGTCGAGATCAAGCCCGGCCCCGAACTGGACTGCGCAGTGGCAGAGGCGATTGGGCTGGGAAGCGCCTGCGTACATCACGGGCACATTCTGATAACGCCTCGCGAATGGGACGAGATGCGGGGAGTCGACCACACGACCTGCGAAGGCAACGTGGCCTGCACTCCATTTAACCCCTCCACCGACCTGAACGCGGCCTTCGCGGCGGCGGAGAAGGCGGGGCTATTGCTAGTCAATGGAGATCTCACTTCGCCTACTTATGGCCTGTCAATTCTGCACTACGAATACGCAGTGAAAGACAAACAAATGGAATGGGTGGTGCGTTACCGTTTTGGAGATAGACTTTCAAGCGCCCCCACTCTCGCCCTTGCAATCTGTGCGGCGATTCTGAAACTCAAGGAGAAAGAAGAATGAATAAGAAATTCCAACCCGATCCCGGTCCGCGGCGGTATCCCGCTGTCCAAGGGGGCAACCCGCTCCTGGGCGGCATCCCCCCCCAAGCGATTCAAGGTGGCATCCCGCTCCAAAAGGTCCCTGTGATTCCCTGGGATCTCTTCGTGGCGTGCGGCCTGAAGGTATTTCATGACAAGAAGGTGAAAGTGGCCATCTTCGTCCCGGAGCCCATGGAAACCGCCGACGAGGTGTTCCAGGTACTGCGTCTGATTATGGCAACCCAAAGCCCGAAACCCGGGCCGGTCAAGTGGGAGACGGTCCCTGAAACCGTGCGAAAGCATTTTCAGATCAAAGAAGCTCAATAAGTAGGCAGCGACACTAAACGTGGGAATTTCGTGGGAATCCTACACATCACTGCCTAACGCACAGGCATCTTCTTCTACCCATTCTGGGTGGAGCATAGGGCAGTTCTATCTTGACTTGCTCCTGGCTGGGGTTTATACTGCTGGCATGCGCATGTATTGGGCATTCAAGTGCCCCGATCTAAGCAAAACCTTGCAAGGGAGAATTCTATGGCTGAATCAGCCGACAAAGCGATCAAGGGCAAGTGCTCTGGAGTGGCGAGTGAGCAGGGGACTGCCAAAGGCGTAGGCAGCGCCCCCCCTCCCAGTTTCGGACACACCAGTGCCAAGAGCGCCGGTACGTCCGGCAACCTGATCCCTGGGGGCAAGAAATGAGCGGTGCATCCGACCGTATTCGCAAAGCGGTTGCAGATGCCCGGTCCACCGACAATTTGGTTGACGACGAATACCAGTGGGATACCGAAGACCTGGATTCGCCGCTGGACCGGGAGACCCTCGGTGAGAAGGCTTCCACGCAGATGGGCGAAATGTGGGAGCCGCGACGTAGGGGCGCCAACTGAGAGTGACCAATGGTTTCCTCTTCATACCCGCTGCTTGGGGGTGGAGTATCTGCCGCTATCGGTGCCGGTTTGCCGTTGCCGGAACCGCTGGATAGGGACACCCCGCCTCACGAAGAACCGGCCGGGACCCTCTCGCCGGAATTCATCAAGCGCCTCCGCGATTCCATCGAGATGGCGGAGAAAGACCTTCAGCCTCACCGCGAAGGATTTCAGCGACGCACGCAACTCTACGCAGGGCACGAACACGGCAGAAACGACGAGAACGTAGACACCCCGTTCAACTGCTACAATCTGGCCTTCAAGATCTATCAACGGAAGCTGGTCAGTGGCGATCCCCGGGTGTTGGTGCGTTCCCGGTCGCTGGATGCTCGGGTGGAAGCCCACGAACTGTCTCTGGCCTGCGAGCAGTTGTTCCGGGAAATCAACCTCCAAGAGACTCTCAAAGAAGTTGTGCTTCAGGCGCTCTTGGGTGTTGGGATCGTCAAGGTGGCGACCACGCCCCGAGAACTGCATGAATCGCTAGGTTTCCTGCACGACGCCGAGCAGCCGTTCTGCGACCCGGTGTTGATGGAGAATTTTGCCTTCGATACCAACGCCAAGCGCTGGGAAGAGATCGATTGGTGCGGCGACCGCTACCGGATGCCCCTGGAAGATTTGCGGAACAACCCGCTATTCAGCCAGGACGTGGTGCAAGCGATCGGCCAACCCCAAAACCGCCAGGACGACAACCTCCAGAAGAACGAAGACACCGTCCAGAATTTGGGTACGGAGAAGGTGGCGTTTCGTGAGGAACTTCGGGGGTACGTCACCCTTTGGGATATCTGGCTGCCTCGGAAAAAGCTCATGGTGACGCTTCTCGAGGGCCACGGGGATCCATTGCGGATACAGCCCTGGGATGGTCCAGAAAAAGGGCCCTATCATCTGCTACGCTTCGACCCGATTCCAGGGAATATCATGCCCGTGGCCCCAGGGGGGCATTTGGAGAGTTTGGCCCGGCTGTTGAATACCTCGATTCGGAAGCTGGGCGACCAACTCGAACGGCAGAAGACCAACACCCTAATTACGCGACAGGCGGAGAACGCGGGCGACGGCACGACGATCCAGAACGCCTTGGACGGGCAAGCGCTTGTAGTCGACGACCCGCAGAACACGACTGAAATCCGAACAGGTGGCATCGACCAGGCGTCCTACGCCGCCGTTCAGGGCTTCCGAGAGATGTTCTCGTGGTTGGGCGGGAATATCGACACCATCGGTGGCCTGTCGACCAAGGCCGACACTCTGGGCCAGGAGCGATTACTGGCCGAGGGCGGAAACACGCTCATCAGCGAATTGGAAGCCAAAACGATGGACTTCCTCAAGGACGTGACTACCGACTTGGCGTGGTACATCTACAGCGACCCGATGGGCACGCGGAAACTGGTCAAGAGGCTGGAAGGGACGAAATATCAAACCATGCAGAAGTGGGGGCCGGAACGGAGGCAGCGCGACTGGTTTCTGTTTGAATTCGAGGTCGACCCGTTCAGCGTTCACGCCCGCAGCCCAAGTGAACGACTGCAACTGATAATGCAACTGATGCCCGTCTCGCTGCAAATGGCCCAATTGCAGCAAATCTTGCAACCCAGCGGTGGCGAACTGGACATAGAGGGGATGTGGCGGTTGTTTACCCGGTACAGCGGCTTGACGGAATTCTCGGAGTTGCTGAAGTTCAACGGCGTCCCCGTTACCGCGGAGCCCAAGTCCGACCGGATGCCGGGCACGAATACTCCAGGCATTCCGCACGAATACATTCGTCGCAACATCGGCAGCGGAGGCGGTGGCCAGGAACCGCAGCAACAGGCGTTGGCCCAGATGATGGTGGCTGGAAACAACAATAACGGGGGAACCCCATGACCCAACTCGTAGACGAACGCGCACAACTCCGAGCGGTTCGGGCGAGTGTGTTGGCAAGCCTAAATGACCGTATTGCAGCAGCCAGGCTTGGCGCGGAGGTGAACCGTAAGGTTATGGAGGGGCGGTTCGCTATGTACCGAGATATGGTAAAGCTAGACGAACGCATTGGGGCGATGCTCCGTGAGGAACATCAGAATCTTGACAATTCGGTAACGCAGGAGTAAGCCCCGTGAGTTGGATGGATGACCTGACCGACGAGCAGCGGGCGGAGATGGAGGACATCGGTGCAGGGATTTCTCACGTCCGGGTGCGAAGTTCCAATACGAAGGTACTCAAAAACGGCGAATGGAGGGAGCCGGAAGGGTCGGCGGTGCGGAACCACTCCATGTTTCCTTTCCCTTCGACGCAAATGGCCGTCGATCCATCCGAGGTGCCGGCAGTGGCAGAGCAGCTACGCAAGCAGGGAATGTCTGGAGTGGAGTTCGACCGAGCAGGGCGTCCGATTATCACAAGCACCAAACAGCAAGACAAATTAGCCAAGGCCCTTGGCATGAAAACCGGGCGGGATGGATACGGGCACGTGGACGAATTCGGGCAGTTCCAGAACAGCGGGCGGCGCAGGGCGGACGAGATCAAAGAGGGGCGGGCGAAGGTTCGCAAGGCGATCGAGACGCTGGAGGACATGCCCGAGAACGCGGCGCCCGCAGCGGTGGCTGGCGTTTTGAACGAGTATGACATTGTTCCGAATGAGGGGAATACGGGATGAATCCTTTGCGATGGCTGTTTCGCTGGGTGTTGTTCATTATTCGCAATGGAGGGCGAAATCCAGAGTATCCGTTTATGGACGATGGAGTCGAGCAGCCGTTGGAATTGCGCATCGGCCCGTGGGGCAGCACGAAATGGTACGATCCAAGTGACGGTGATCTGCATGATGTGACGACCATTGACGGCTTGGTTTCGATAGCCGAGTCGATGGAACGTGACATCTACGGTTACACCCACAAGGAGGTGGTGGCTGAGGCTGAACGGCAGGAGCAAATCAGAAACTCTTATAAGTGCCCGCCACGGGTGATTGGTTTTTCGGCAAGACTCCAGGAGAACACGAGATGAATCGACGATCAATGCTGAAAGCGGCGATCGGCGCATGTGCGGCGATGTTGTTTCCGTGGGGGAAAGCGCAGGCCAAGCCATGGGCGTATGTCGTCGCCTTTGTGCCCGGTGATGCCAAATACAAGTGCCCGGATGGCACGCTCGACCAAACCAAACGAATTGAGCGGTTACTGGAATCTCGGTACCAGAAGACGAAGCGTCTGAAAAAGCAAGTTCGCAGGCCCTGGGATTGTGATGTCGTCGCATACGAGATGTTTCTCCGGCGTGTGCCCTGGACGACCACGACTGCGATTTCACTCAGAAGCCGCTCTGGTGAAGCATTCGTCTATATCGACGATGCCGTTGCGGAATCAACGGGTGACAGCGATCTTTACTGTCGTCTGTTAGACGCTTTCCTAACGGCAATTCCCGGGAAACAGAAGATCGCCAATGGCATGGACAAAACATCATCGCTTCGGCATGTTTTCGTTAATTGCGATGGAACTCGACTCTTCGTACAAACTCATCCATACCGGCCAACCGAGGAGAACACAGGATGAATCGACGATCTGCTTTCAAGGTTGCGATCGGCGCGTGTGCGGCAATGCTGTTTCCGTGGCGTGGGAAGGTGGCAGGGAAACCCAAGAGTGGAATCGACTACTGGGTCAAGCGGGACCGCCAGCTTGTCGACCAAGTCGAGCGAATCAAACGGCTGTTTCCAAACGACTGCATCCCAAACTGCCCCAGAACGACATCGTACCGAGCAACCGTTCAGCGCCGCCGGAGCGAGCCGAGGATAATCGAGATTTGGTGGGACGATGACGAGCCAGATGACTCTGGGCGGTACGGCTGCGGGCTGGTGATGCTGACTGAAGACCTCGCGGCATCGCTGGACGACAAAACGCTTTCCGAACACTTGCTGGATGCGTTCCTGATGGCTATTTCAGACGGCCATGTGGTTCGCCTGGAATTACTGGAGGGCTTCAAAGGCATGGCTATCTGCATAACACGGTACTCGACCAGCGACAGACGACAAGGCGTATTCGTCACGCCTGCGCTGTATACCCAGAGCGCAAGGATTCGCGGCGACATCAACACACTTGGAGGTCTTTCAAAGACATAGTTTTAACCAATGGACGGCCGTGCCACGGGGTATGGCCTGAACGGAAAAGGCAACTTCCGGGATGATCACCGGAAGCGTCGATTCCCATCCTCGCGACAGCCTCATGGGAGGGCTGTGCTTCGTAGCATGGCCGTCCCTTCTTTTTTGCGAGGCTGACATGCCAGACACAGTTGTATCGACCAACACGCAGGACTTCAGTGGCGGCGACATAGTTGACGGTTTCGACGAAGGCCCCGACGAAGGCACGCCGATGGGCTTGGGCGGAGAGGAAGGCAAGCAAGCCGAACCCGCCAGCACGACACTGGAAGCCGACATAGCGAATCAAGATTCTCCCGGCGATGAATCTCCGCCGGACGATACCGCCAGTGACTCCGACCCGGTTCCGGAACCCACAGGCGAAGGTGGTGATGAGCCACAAATTCCCGCAGAACCGGAAACCCCTGATGAATTCCCGCCGGCGTTGCTGCAAATGGCGGGATACGCCACGACCGAACAGGCACAGGAAGCGGGGTTCAACGACCCCGAAGCGTTGCTTGCGGCCGTGCAGTGGCGAGGTAAGTTGTTGAGCCCGGAGGTGGCGCCACAGCCGCAAGCGGGCAGTTTGTATCGGCAACCGCCTCAAGAGGAAGTCCCGCCACAACCGCAAGGCGAGGCTTCCGGATTCAAGCCGTTCCAACCGGCCAACGCGGACGCACTCGACGAGGAACTACTTGTTGCCTTCCGGCAGCAGAACGAGCACTTCGCCGAGCAGTTCCAGCAGCAGGAGGAGCGGTTCGCTTCCGAGCTAAGGGAGCGGGACGAGACGGCGCGGGCCCAACAGAAAGGCGACTACGAAAGCCGGTTCGACCAGGCCGTTCAAAAGCTGGGAGACGACTGGCAAGACGTGTTCGGCAAGGGCGATGGGTCGAATTTGGCCCACGCCGGGCAACGGGACCCTGCCGCAATGACCGCGGTCAACCACCGGGTGATGCTTTTTTCCGCCGTGGAGGCTGTCCGTGAAGCCAACCAGAAACAGGGGTTTGCGCCCATGGACCTCGAACAAGAGCTGCAATGGGCACTGATGCAGCGTTATCCGGATAAGTTTCAACAACAGCTCCGCCGTAATTTCAACGCCCAAGCCCAGGGTCGGCGAGGTACTCAGGCTAGTCGACCGACTGCCAGAAAGACCCCGCTGGGGACAAAGAACGACCGGATTTTGTCCAACTTGCACGGCAAGTACCCGACAGGGGGCTTCGACCAAAACGACGAGGAATTCGACGGAGAGGTATAAGGAGATACTCCTAAATGGCTACCATCCAAGCGGGCGACATAGGAGACATTGTCGCCACCACCAGGGCCGAAGATGGCCCGCTGCGCTTTCAGCAGATCGCGCAGAATTTGCCCTACTACGAAATCTTCTCCCGCTGGTTCAAGCGGGACAAGGTGATGTTTTCGGACGGCTACCAGATTAAGCGGACTCTGATGACGAAGCTGAACCGGGCCGCTGCCAAGCACGTCGGGTTCCTGGAGCCTGACGCGGTGAACATCATCGACGTTCTGGAAACCATGACCGTTGACTGGGTCCACGCGCTCACTTCGTGGGGCCTCGTCTACCAGACGGACGTGCTCATGAACAGCGGCAGGAACCTGATCCTCAACATCATCAAGCCCCGGCGAATCGCTTCGCTGTTGGGTCTGGTGGAGGACATCGAAGAGTTGGGGTTCGGTGCCGCCCCCGGTTCCAGCGACAATGTGAATCCGTGGGCCATCAAGTACTGGGTGGTTTACAACGGCACCACGGGCCACACGGGTGGCGCGGCTTCCGGTCACACGACCAAGGGCGGTATCAACCCGTCGACCACGCCGAACTTCAAGAATTACTCGATTGCCGCTTACACCGACGTGAGCGACAACGACTTGGTCAAGAAAATGCGGACGGCGTTTCGCGCCTGCCGGTTCGTGAGCCCGATTTCGCACCCGGACTTCCGGGGTCAGATTCGGGACCGCTACCGTATCTACTGCAACGAGCAGACCATCTCGGCGTTCGAGGACGTGGTTCGTTCCCATAACTCGAATCTCGGCAAAGACTTGGCGATGTTTGACGGTGCCGCGTACATCGCGGGCTACCCGATCATCTACATCCCGAAGTTGGATGACGATTCCACGAGCGACCCGATCTACGGGATCGACCACTCGACGTTCTATCCGGTCTGCTTGAAAGGTGATTACCTGCGAGAAACCGGCCCGGACCAGGCGGAGGGCCAGCACAACGCTTGGAACAACTTCGTCGACATTACCTACAACTTCCTGAACGTGGATCCGCGGCGGTCGTTCGTGGCGGCCAAGTCCGATCCTGCGTAAGCAGATTCCGTGTAAACGGAGCGATTCAGGAATTCATTCAGACAGGAGATAAACACTCATGGCTTCTACTCGACATAGCGCCGAGGGAACTGTCAATCGCGGGTTGAGTCCCGTGATTTGGCAGGAACACTTCCTCGGCAAGATTCAAAACGACCCGTCGCGAATCGGGTTCTTCTTCGACGATTTTGCCGATGCGGGGAATTGGGCGGACGGAGACACCGTGAAGTACGCCGTTCACATCGACTCCACGGGGACGATTGTGGCTGACCCGACAGTGGATTTGTCGGAAGGCGAATTTGGCGTGCTTCGATTCACCACGGATGGAACCGAGCACGATCAGTTGAGTATCCAGATGGGCGGTAACGTGGGCAACCTCGTCAAGATCGACGACGCGGCCGGCGAGGATGGCGTTGTGGCTTTCGAGTGCCGAGTCAAGGTCGCCACCATCACGACCGGCGACTTGCGGTTGTTCTTCGGCCTTGCCGAGGCTGCGTCTTCGGCTGACAACAGAGTGCTCACGGATACTGCTGACACATTCGGAAACTATGATTACCTCGGTTTCTGGGTCAAGGAAACGGATGGTGCTTCGCTGTTTCGTGCGTTCAAGAGAACGAGCGGCACGCTTGACGAGGAGGACACGGGCCACGATCTTGTCCTCAACACTTGGATCAAGCTCGGTCTGCTGTACGATCCGGACGAAGCTGCGGATAAGCGCATCCGATTCTTCGTCGATGGGGCGGAATGCACCGACAAGGACACGCGGTGCGATGCGACCGACTTGGCCGATGACACCAACTTCCCGGCCGGCGAAGAGATGGCTCCCATCATTCTCCTGAAATGTGGAGCGGGGACGGCCGGCACGGATTACCTCCACCTCGATTGGCTGGCCGTGGGCCAGGGCTTCACGGAAGAGTAAATTTGCCGCATCTCGCGGCCTCGCACCCCCGGCAGCCTGTCAATCCCGGGCTGTCGGGGGCTTTTACGGAATGAACATACACGACTGGATGACGACTGACGGCAAGCACACGGTGCGAGAGTGGAAGTGCTGCGGCCATGTGTGGCAAATGATTATCACGCCCATCTGGCCAGCGTCATTCTCCAACTTTCGATGCCCCGAGTGTGGGGACCAAAAGAAAATTCCAGACGTGTCTATTCTTCCGGACTTTGTTTGGTAATCGGGTGCCGGTTCTCGATACGGCCGAAGACGCGGCCGGGTACGTGCCAACCGGACCATCCTTTTCCCCTAGAAGATGTAAAAAAAGGGACTTCCAATGAGTTCTTCAAACATTCTGCGATTGCTGCGCGACGCGCTCACGCTCAACGGAGAGCGGTTGGATCTGATTTCGGGCGATGTCCTGAAGGTTCGCCCTCTGGCCGATGATACGGGTTCCGTCAACATTGGCGACGGCACCTACGACATGGACGTCAAGGTCTTTCTCGGCACCACTGGCGAATATGTACTGTTCGATGTTGGCAATAGCCAACTTGATCTCCAGTGCCCACTGGCGCTCACGGGCGATTTGACGGTCGCGGGCGTCACGACATTTACAGACACGGTGGTTACGGCAGAGCACGGGGCTGGATTCATCAGTACCGCTTTTGCTCCGCTTACTTCTCGCCGCACGGTGAATGGGACAATCATCACCGAGATCAAGTTCGACATGGACGGCTTGGCTGTCCAAGGCACTACCGGCAAAGACGTTATCGGCCTCGATGCCGCTGCGTCTTCGTACATCGGGAAATACGTCGTCGCGACTTACGGGGTTGTTTACCGCATTGAGATGATCTGCACCGTCCTTCCAACTCAACAAACGGCCACCATCGCCCTTGACCTCGACCTTGGCGCCGACACGGTGAATCGAGCCCAGAACGCGACGGCAGATGATGTTGTTATCGACGCGGGCGTGGTAGCTGCCGGCAATGTGTATGTGACCAATGTCCCGGCGCTTACGGACGGCGACTACCTCTACCTCATCGAAGGTGCAGGTCTGGATGGAGCCACTGGTGAGTACAGTGGCGGCCAGTTTATCATTCGCTTTTACGGGCACCCGCTTTTGACATAGCCATTGACGGAGGGTTTTTCAATGAGTTCTTCAAACATTTTGCGACTGCTTCGCGACGCGCTGGTGCTCAACGGCGAGCGGCTCGACCTGACTTCCGGTCAGGTGGTCAAGGTTCGCCCTCTGGTCGACGACACCGGATCGCTCAATATCGGTGACGGCACTTACGATTGCGACGTCAAGGTATTCCTGGGCAGCACGAGCGAATACGTCTTGTTCGATGTTGGCAATAGTCAGCTTGATCTTCAATGCGCGCTGGCGCTCACGGGCGATTTGACGGTCACTGGTGTCTCGACATTCACGGATACGGTGGTTGCGGCGGAACATGGTATAGGAGCCATTGGCACCGCTCTTGCTCCGGCCACCTCTCGTCGAACGGTGAACGGCACGATCATCACCGAGATCAAGATTGACATGACGGGACTGACCAGCAAGAACACGGCCAACGACATTATCGGCTTGACGGGCGGTTCCAAACCTGCCTACATCGGTCGAAATGTGGTTGCCACCAACGGCATCATCTACAGGATCGAGATGTCTTGCCTGGAGCTTCCTGCTGGGGGCGACGATGATATCGACCTGGTGTCGGGGTCGGCGGCGGACGACGAGTACGATGGTGCGGTTACAGGCGCAGCGGTTGAGATCAATGCCGCCACCTGGGTCGCTGGCGAGACAGTGATTCAAAACGTACCTGCCGTGGCCGCTAACTACTACTACTACCTCACCGCAGCGACCGGCGATGTTGCGGCTGCCTATACGGGCGGACAATTTCTCATACGGTTCTACGGGCATCCGGTCATGACCTAACAACCATTGGCGACGGGCGGCGCGGGCTACCCTCGCCTTTTTCTAGGTGAGAGTTGTGCGGTGCTTTGCCGGTGTAGTAAGGGCCCGTTCGGTTGTCCAGCCACGTATGTTGATTCGGCCCGATAGTGTTTCGACCGGTATTCCAATTTCCTGCGCCCACTCAGTTAGGCACATGGTTTTTTCACGAAACGTGATTTGATGATTGTTCCGTCGGTTACGATTTTGCTGAATCCATGTAGCCCAGCGGCAGTTGCCAGGCTCGTAGTCTCCGTTTTGGTCGGGGTAACGGTCAATCGAGTGTTTCGGGCTTGGACGCCGTCCCATGTCGGCGAGAAATACAGCAAAATCGTTTCGCCACTCAAGGCAAACCTTAATACCTCGACCGCCGTAGAGGTGATACTGTTTGTATCGCGGGTTGTAGCAACGGTCCAGCATGTTGTGATAAGTCTGGTATTCACTCAGCAGTACCGACGTGCGGTCGTCGATTCGGTTAGCGCAACTCCCGCATTGCCGAGACCGACTTGCGCGCAGCCTGTTCATGGAGACGAGTTTTTCGGCTCCGCATTCACAACGGCATACCCAGTAATACTGGCTCTCTTGCCGATGGCTGAATCGAAGAACAGTCCACGAGCCATACTGTTCGCCAGTACGGTCTTGGATTCGGGTGCCGGGTACGGTAGGATAGTCGATAGCCATGAAGTGGCCCTCCGTGAAAGGGTTGCTTTGTGGAAAGAGCCAATCGGGCGTTCGACCGCCCTGTTGGCTCGCTTTATTGTACACCCATCTACATGAAAAGGGAACCTAGTCATGGCTTTCGCTGCAACCGACAAATTCGGCATGTTCGCGCTCGCTGGTACTTCGGAAATCACGCTGGCTCTTGATGTGCGATATCAGTACACCATTAACCACACAGGAGACGACGTGGGGGGGAATGATGACGCGAATTCCGCCCTGTCCGCATGGCTCTCAACGCTGTCGGGTACGATTACTGCTGACCTATCGATCGAGGACGAGAAATATGTGCTGGTGACCGATACGTCCATTACCATCGGCCCCGGCATCAGCACGCTTTACGTCGTGTCCACAGCGAACGCGGATGCCGTGATTCAACTCTTCCGAATCGGCACGCCCGTGACGTCCTACTAACGCTGCCTGAATTCCCGAATTACCCGCTCGGCCTCGTCCAGTTGCCGGCGTGCGTCTTCGAGCCGGCCTACCCACACATAGCCCTCAGCCGACTGCAATGCCACTAGGGCCTTGTGGATGGCCGTCTTCAGGTCCTCATCGGGATCCGGCCATTGCATGATTCGTCTTCTTCCAGCGCCGCCAGAATGGCGTCTGCCTCGCTCGTGTCGAATTCCTCGGAATCATCCTTGGGGGTGTGGCTCTTGACGGCGAAAATGGTCAGCCTGGAAAACAGATCGCGTCGCTTCCCGGGTGGGCACCGTCCGTATTCCTCGGCAATTTGGACAGCCAGTACAGTTGGCGGAGGCGTCGTGGCTTTGCTGAAGTCCATGATGGTGATGGTACCGGGGGAAATACAGTCGTCGGGGAGGTCGGCGGTGATACGGCGGAATTCATCCCCAACCCACACGAACGCATCTCGCAGCCGTTTTCCGGCGTCCGTTTCGTGGTAGTTGGGGTCGACAAGATCGTCAAGTTCTCCGGCGTAGCCTTGGAATGTGGGTGTTGGATTCTTCATGTTCGGCGTTTCCTTCACTTGCGCTTGTTTCAACTTCTCCTTCAGCGTTTCTATTTTCTCAAGTGGCGATGCGAATACTTCCCCCATATCCCGCCACGCCTGTTCGACAAGCTGTTTGCCAGGCTTCTTTGTTTCGGCGGTCTCGTTTTCGGCCTTGTAAATGCAGACAAGCGCATCACGAAGCGCATCGGCGGGTGCGTGCAACCCTGCCTGTTGCAACCGTCTGTACATTACCGTCTTGTATCTATGTTCCATCGTTAGTCCCGTGAATAGAGTTTCGTGAGGGCATTGAAGCGGGCTGTGTAAGTGGGCTTGAGTTTGCGAGTTCCTTTGACGTAACGGCTGCCGTATCGGTCGAGCCAATATTGCTTGAGCAGTTCACGGGCGTCTTCGAGGGAAACGTCCAACGCGGATAATGTTTGCTTGGCCTTGTCTCTTCCGTTCTGCCACTGGTCCACCGCATCTTGGTATTCGTCGGCGGTCTTGTACTTCTTTTTGTTCTGCTTCGTCTTCTCGTTCCGCTTGGGTTTCGCAATTGGGAAGTTGGCAATGAGCGGTGTAGCTGCATCGCGGGTCGCTTGGGGCAGGTCGTCGCCGTGCCACGCAGCAAAGCGGTCCTGGAATTCCTCGGGGGACGCCGCCAGCATGGCCTGTACTGCCTGTGGCGTAAGCTGGTATGGGCTGTAGTCACCCGACAGTAATTCATCAGTCACCTCGTCACTCAATGTATCTCGCAGCATCGTGCGGATCGTGCGCGGCGAAACCCCCAGCCGTCGACCCGCGCCAAGCATTCTTTGCATCTCAGAGAATTCTGCCAATCGGAGTTTCTCCATCCTGGCCCGGTCGGTAGCAACCTGTTCACCCGTAACGGTCCCTCGGGATGTGGCCGTTTTGCGGCCGATTTTCTGGATGTGTGCCAAGTTCGCCGAGAAATCCCTGATTCGGAAGCCAAGAGAGTGCTGGACATCGACTGTTTGGATGCGTTGCCCGGTTGTCATTGCGAGAACTTCAGTGGGCCCGTGCCGCCTCGGGTCAGTGCCCGCAAAGCCGGCATAAATTCGCCTGGAGTGGGAGATAGTACCGGGTTCCAGTGCTTCGTCCCACAAGTACTTCATGACCGCCAGCGCCTGTTGGTTTAGGTCGTCCTTTGGGTTGTAGACTTGCCCTCCTGTTTCTGTTTGATTGCTTGCCGCAGTCCTCAACGCCTTCGCCAGGATCTCTTCAGACGTGAATGGCCGTACGAACTCTGCGAAGGCATTAGCAACGCCTGTCAGGAAGTCCCCGCCTCTCATGTAGGCCACAACAGCGTCCGTCAGCCAGGCGTGTGGATCGCTGTACCCCAAGTCAACGTAGCGGTAATTCCCAGGCTTCTTCTTCAGGTATAGGAAGCGACTGTTTTCCTGCCAAGGCGGAACGAACCAGCGTAGATCATCGTCTTCGTCGCCACTGATTCCCAGAGCCGCCATGACTCCGTACGTCAACGCCGATAGGCCGCCAAGTGCAACTGTCGTGCCTGCAAGGCGCTGAGCGCCGATAGCCCGCGTTTCAGGAGCTTGCATTTCCTCCATGCCGATCCGCACGCTGTGGAAAGTTGTGCGAATGACTTCTGCCGGGAAATTGACGAATGTACCCATCAGAGGGAATCGGCGAATGGCCTTCACTCCGGCCCCAACTTTGCTGTACGTGGGGTGCGTATCCCGCACAATTTGTGCGCTGCGTTCTTCAACTTGGCTTTCGGTCCATTCTGGATACGCCTTGGCATACTGGGCTTTTTCATTCTCCCACCCATAGACCTTCCACACGCCATCTTCAGCTTGGTATAGGGCGTTGGTAAAGCGGAATGCTGCTCGTCCTACGTTGACAATCTTGCGGGCGTGCCTCTCTTGGGTGTTGTAGAGGTACTCGTCGATGTTCGCTTTGGAAGCGTCCCGAAGTGCGTCCTGAATTTCGCCTGCTCGTACGTCTTCGCCGACAAGCCCAAGCTCGGCAAGTCGCTGATAGTAAGTCCGCCATTTCGGGGACGACAGGTTTCCGATACCCGTGGCCGTGGCCCAAATGGCTTTTCCCGCCTTGTCCAGTCGCCAGTGGCCGTTGGCAACTATGAATCCGACGTTGGATACGAGGTTGCGAACGTGCGTCATTACAGACCCAACCGTCTTGCCATACTTGACGACGTAGTTCACCGCCATCAGCATTCGCAACCATTGCGGCATAGCCGTAGGGGCATCGACCTGCTCGAACGCCGCTTTGATTTCCGGGGTCGTAAGGAGCCCGTTCAGCGGTGCCATGACGGAACTGGAGTCAGCCGCTATCGGGGTAATAACTTGCCCGTACTCGTTGACAACGGGGCCCTCTTCTTCGGTGCGTAACCATGTGCCCAAGCCGGCGTCCCGTACCTCGCTAAGGAACTGGTGGTTGGCCAGCAGGTGCGACATCTTGAAGACACTTTGGGCGTAGTTCACGCCGGCGTCTTTGTACTCGCCCCACAGGTCTCTCAGCCATTCCGGGATATCCTTACGCCGCATAAAGATTCCCAGATCCTTGCTGCCAAGTTTCGAGCCGCGCAGCAGGGCCACGGGTGAATCGGCGGCGCCTTTGAACAGGAGCGACTCCAAGATACCCTCACGTTCGGCGTCCGTCTTCTCGGGATACATCTCCTTAATCTCCGCCACGGCGCGGTTGCGGATTCCAGGTGGAACTTGCTTTCGCCAGTCCGGGATACGGAAAATTCGGTACGACCGGGTTGCGTAAACACCGAAGTGTTTGGTGATCACACCAACTAGGTCCCCCTGGGCCACGCCTTCGGCAATCAACTGACGGGACAAGGAGTCAATGTGGTCTCGCATGGCGAGAAGCGGGACTCGCACTTCCTCTGGAACGGTACTGAGGGCGGCTTCACCCCGAAATACCGCGTTTATGTTCTCAACGTTGGTCTGTGTCAATTCCTTACCGCCAAGGGCCTCTCGGATGGCCCGACGAAAATCGGTGGCCGCGAACTTCAGCTTGGTCATTTCCTTGGCAACGCGCCCCTGCTTGCGGATCTTGGAGTTGTAGACCTGTAGCGGCAGTTCACCGGGGGCCGTGAAGAAACGGCGGAAGAAGGAGCCCATGGCGCGGCCGACACCAGTTTCCGGCAAGATTGCCGCAAGCCGTGAGACTTCAGAGGGTTTGGCACCGAATTCCGTTTCCCCTGCCTTCACGTCGGGCTGGGCGGTCGGCTCGGCCACTATGTCGTCTGGCACGCCCGTATCGTCAAAGAGATTCTTCTGGCCGGGCAATCCCTCTTTGGGGAAGAGAAGTTGTTGCCCACCTTCAAACGGCAAAGCTGCTTGACGAGCCAAACGAACCTGCGCCTCGGCCTCAGCCATCACGCGGGGATCGTCCATACGAAGATCCTGAATGGGCGGTTCGCGAAGAAGTTCCCACAAGACCTTGCCGGGATCATCGGCCGCTTGAAAGACTTCTGGATACTCCCCGGCTAATTCAGAGGCGTAGACATCAAAATGCCGAAGTTTTTTGCCCGTCTTACCCCCCACCTCTTCGCTGGAAGAACGATCGTAGCCCCGGTTTGTCAGACGCCGCATATCGGCGCCGCTGAGCCCGGTCCTCCGATGGGCTTCTCGCTTGACCGCAATCCGGGCCTGGTGAACGTCCTTCATTCCTTGGTGGATTTCTTCGGCGGCCGACACCAGAACGTCCGAATCGAGCCCGGCTTCTTCAGCATAGTCGCGGATATTCTGCTCGGGAGTAATCTGCGGTTCTCTCACCCCCTTTCGTTTCGTGGGTTCGACTAATTCCTGATACGGCCACTGCCGGTCGTATGCTTCACGGGATTCCCGTTGCGCCTTCCGTAGTTTTGCCCGCCCCCCTTCGCTTCGGGGCTTCAAGGAAACGCCCTTGTCTTTGACTCGCTGGGCAATCCATTTGTCGCGGGGCGGGGCTTCTGCGGAACGACCTGCCCGTGGTTTCTCGGGGGTGGTGGGTGTTTCCAGCTCCGCTGGGGCCGCTTCCGGGGCTGGGGGCTCGGAAACGGGCGGGGCCGTTGGGGGCGTCGTGGCGGCTTCTTGTGCGCGAAGGGCCTTATGTGCTTTCCTCGCCGCTTCGTTTGGTTCCATCACTGTAGGCGGGAACTCGTCTGGCGGCGTTTCCAAATAAAGTGCTTTGGTTCCCGGTTTCAGCCGCCATTGTCCCGGACCACCGTCTGGGGGGAATCTCTCTTCCACGTCGGCGCGAGAAATCCCCACTTCGTTAAAGGCCGTTTCCGCGGGGAGCCAACCAATTACAGGCATGCTTCTCCACTGCCTGCCCGGCAATCTCCAGAACTCTCTCGGGGCCCGCGGTGTTAGTTCTTCTTGCGGGACGATGGAGGGCGTTTCCGCTTCTACTCCCGTTCGTCCCTTGGGTTGGGGTCCAGCAACCGGCGTATCACTTGCGGCGTCTTCAGGCTCGGGTCGAGCGAGTTGAGTAACCGGAGTTTCCGCAGCCTGGCCAACATCTTCAGCCGGTTTTGCCTCTGTTTCAGGGCGTACCACTCCAGTTCGGCCAACGTCTGCGGATGTAGTTCCGGTTCCTGTTGGGGCACGTTCGGTCTCCTCTGGTTCGGTTACTTGTGCTTTAGCGACTTGGCCCGCCGGCTGCGGGCTGATTTGCTTTTCCCGCCGCTCACGTAGATTTTCGCGGCCTTCTCCTTCCCGTACTTCTTCTTCAGCGCTTCGTATTTTGCGGGCATCGGAGACCTCCTTTTTCAATCGTTCACGGTTTTCGACGAACCACTTCTGACGGGTCTTCCTGTTCTTCTGGGCCTCTTCGGGCATTCCCAGGGCCTTGCCGTCCTCAACGGACGGGGGTTTGCCTTCGTCGACCTTTGCAGAAATGGCCGCCAGTCTCTCTGCGGTCATTCGGGCGGCCCCCCTTGGCCGAACATTCGCTGCGCCTCCCATCACGCCGCCCGACAGCGCCCCTACCACTAGCGATTGATCCCACCCTTCGTACCATGGTTTACCGGTTGCAAGATTGCTTGCGATTTGCTCTTGTACGGATTGAGGTGCTTCCTCCACGCCACCCTCGATAAATGCTCCAGCCAACCCCCGAATCAGAACATTGCGCTTCGCCTTCTGACTAGCACCACCGGCAAACAGCACGTCAATGTCATCGATTCCCAGGCGGGCCGCTAGTTTGCCACCCAACACACCGATTAGTGCTGTCAAAACTCCACTGGCCGCGTGTAGTGCCACCTGTTTTTCGGTCAGGAATCCGCTGGATGACTGGGCCCTGGTCTGCTCGGCGCCAGAGCCAGCGGACATTAGCCCCTCGCCGATCGCGGCCCCGCTCAGCAGCGACTTGACAGCCCCAGCAGCTTTCAGCGCCTTGCCGATAGCACCGCCAACAATCATTTGGGGTATGGCTTCGCCGACGGTCGTGAGGATCATGGACGGGTTCCGGATCGCGGCATCAATCTTCCCGAGAACCCCCTTTGCTTCACCTACTGCACTATAGGCTGCCTGAGTCTCCGGGCTGAACGCCTCATGCAGGATGTCCTGCGTATCCTCATACTTTATCCCGAATCTTTCTTGTATCCATCCGGACCAGCCACGCAGGGGGATGCCCGCCAGTTCCGCCGCCTTTTCCGCCGCCTGTTTCGTGAGGGGGTCCCCGGGAAGCGCTGCGGTAATTGGCATCATATCCGCCAATCCCGTTACGGTTTGAGGTATCCCGACCACCCCCTTTGCAGCCGTCACCCCAACATCCCGTCCAAGTCGCTGGGCTGTATCTGCCGCCCACCCAGCCCATGATCGCGGTTCCTCCTCTAACTCGGCGTCCACTGACGGGGCTGGTAGAGATTCCGTTACATCAAGCCCCCGTGTTTTGACGACAGGATCGTCCATGCCCCAACTGACGACAGGATCGTCCGTACCCCATCTCATGGCTTCCTCCTCGTCTTCCCGTCAGGATGAATATAGAGTGTTCCAGACGGGAGGGCTTTGTACTCGGCTTCCGTTTGCGGCTCCGGGTCGTGCCCGAGCATCTGCGGCTTGGGGGGCGGGGCTGGAACCGCTGGTTGCGTGGCTGGTGCGCCCTGGCCTGCATCCTCTGGTCCCGGGCGTGGAACGTCTTGCGTTCGTGGATCGACGTAGCTGGGCGGCGGGGAGCCCTCGGAGAACTCTATCGCTCTTTCTCGCTTCTGGTCTTCTAATATGGCTTCATCTACGGTGTACTGTCTGTCTGAATCTGGACCTGAACCTGGATACTTTTCAGCCATGATCCCCTTGATTCTCTCTCGCCGTTGGTCGCGCTTTGCTCTTTCGCCACCTGGATCATCATCCAGTATTGACCACTTTCCGCTTGGCTCCCGTTGTAATAGTTTGCCGCCCTCCATGCGAGTCTTTTGCTCGAAGTCATCATCACTCGGGCGCGGCTTGGCCAGTGGCAGAAGTCTCTGTTCGTCGGCCTCAATCTGTGACAGGATATTCTCACGCCCTTCGTCGAGTAGTCCTCCTAGCCCCAGCAACCCCGTCGCCACAGATAGGATGGGATCGAAGTTCCTGTCAGTGATCGCTTTGGTTTTAGCCTCTTGTAGCTCCTCCCACTTCTTCTGGGACACCTTGTCGGGGAATTCCATTTCTCCCGACATAATTTCCTGCCGAATCTCCTCGTCGCGGTCACGCTCGTGACGGCGCTTTTCTTCTTCTGCCGCGCGATCGGCGGCGGTCTTGGCCCTGTCTGCGTAGTCCTTCTGGCGATCCTCCTGCATCTCGATGGCGCGCTTATGCGCCTCCTTCGCGACTTCCTCCTCACGCAGGTTTTTCTGCCATGTGTCTGCTACATCCCAGACTCGTTTCTGCTCCGCCCGCTCCCCCAGGGCCTTCTGTCGCATTCCTTCCAGGGCACCCTGATACGTGAAGCCCCGGAATTGCGCCGCCCTACGCTCGCGCCGGTTCGCCTCATCCCGGTAAAAGTTCAGTAGGTCTTTCCGCTGCCGTTGCCGGGCTTTGCCGCGACCGGCCGCGTACGCGGCCATGCCGACCACGCCCGGCGATGGCTGGTGTTCGATTCGAATGGCCATGATTTGCTCCAGAAAAGGCTACTTTGCGTTTCTTACCGAGTTGCCCTCAGCGCTTTGCTTAACCACTTCCTTATCGGACATTCCCAAACGCGCCCTCGCGCCTTCAGGCTCCCGTAGCAGCCGCACTTGGAACACCGCCCGGATCTGCGGATGAACAGTTCGCAGGCCATGCAGATTTCCACTCGCCGATCGAACTCTTCTTGGCCGACGCAACGGAAAGAGTCGCCGGCTAACCGGGCGAATGCTTTGAGGAAATTGCTGACCTGCTCCCGAACCGGTGGGAGTTTCAGCGGCGGTTTCGGGTTGATTGGTTCCGCGTTCGTCTGTCCCGATCCTCGGTCTTCTTCCCACGCTAAGAAGTAGGCTAGCCCTGGCTCCTCCCCTTTCGATCCCATTACGCATAGTTCCCAATCGCGGCGATACTTGCGAAGGGGATTTCCCTCTGCATCTTTATGCCTAGTGCATTCGATCCACTTGCTATCCACCGGCCATTCGCACTTACATTGGATGTTCATGCTGTGATCCGAATGTTATAAGTACCGTTTCCCTGTGAATCTGATACAGTAAATGGACCAAAGTATAGCATGAACGGATTGCACGTGCACGACACGGGATTGGACCTCCACTTGCACGGGGGACCAACTGGTTCCCACTCCTGCCCCCACAAAGGACCTGGGCTTGGGCAGCACAAAATCCACTCCTCACACTCATACATGGCACAGTGGAGTTTGAAGTCAAAAAGTTGTCCTCCCCAAGCTTCACAATAGGGTGTATCGCTGCCGACGTATGCTATCTCCGTATGAGGACTGTCGAGCGTCAGCGGTATGGTAACACCCTCCAGACAATCGAAAGCCGTTCCGGTACAGTCGACGAATGTTAAAGTCAACGGCCCTTTCGGTGGACAGAATCGCCCGCAACGGCAAATACACTCGGGGCACTCATCTAAGCTCAGTTTATGTTTCCACAACTCGAAATCGTCGAAGTAGACATCTGAGCCAGTACCGTCCTTGACACCGACACCATACTGATACTCCGTAGTAAGGCTTCTGCCTTTATCATCGGCCCAGATAAACTCACGTCCCGGGGAGATAGTACCAGACACACACTCGCCAGTATGGCAAATCCACATTTCTGCGGTAAGGCCGGCGTAGCCCGTAGAACTGTCCAGAATAGTCTCGCCACCACCAGATACCTTGATTAGTCTGAATTCACCATCCGGCCCAACTGTCTGCTCATATTCGACACACCAATAGTTACTTGAGTCTTCCCATAAGCCGATTAGTCTGTATCTAACACCTAATTGCGGATCGGGTACCTTGACGCGAGCGACAATGGGAAGTCTGTGTTGAATAACAGTAATACACTGTCCTGTCGCGTCATCGAATTCCAGCTTGTTGTTCGTGATTCTCCAGTTACCGACGGCTTCGGTCCAATCACCGCCAATGATGTTATTATCCGTACGGTTGAACTCATCCTCAAAGATCAGACAGTCGCAACAGCATCGTCTTGACATGGCGCCCTCCTAACTGCAACATGCGCCACGGGTGTCACAGTCCATCGTCGCTACAACCAGAATCCTTCCGTAAGTCGTGGATGCTTCCCAGTCGGCATACCCTTGAGCCCCCGCGTCGGGTTGGGGCACACCGTAGTCCTGGTCGATAATCTTGTGAGTGTGGTCCGCATCGCAAGTAAAGTCCCACTCGTGTGTGTCGGGATTCCATACCCCTGGAGCGTACGCCTCGAACACGATTCCTAAACCGGGGTGGTTATCCTTGGTACAGAATCGCACCCGCTCGTTGCCGCCATCAATGAGCATCCAGGCGATGAAAATGCCGCTGTCGTCTTTGAGAAGCACTATCTCCTCGTCCAGGTCTTCAGGGTGCCCCTTGCATTCATCCCCATCGGCCTCGGCCTTCCCCGGGTTCTGCCCGATCCGAGGCACAGTCAAGTCGCCATCCTTCATGCCAGCCGTGAGTGGCAACACTGCGGGGAATACCTGTCCAATCCGGTAAACCCCCTTCATGCGGTTCCAATAGGGCTTGGCGACCGGAATCCCCGGCTTTTCCGAGTTCCCTTCTTCGTAATCGAAGAACCTTCGGTTGCGGGGATCCCACCCCCGGCACACCACATAGTTGCAGTGCGTGTCCGTCTCGACCACCTGCATCATGGCGCAGTACGGATCCCTCCCCTCCACTAGTAGCGGATGCCGCTCGCCGGTCATCGGTTGATACGGGGGCGGCGTCTTAAAATGCGGGGTCGGCTGTTTTCTTTTGCGCACGGTCATCGGAGTTGACTGCTAAGCTGCATTCTGGGAAAATAAAACGAGCCGCCTTGAAGTAGATCGCTTCAAGGTGGCTCTAATCACCATCACAGACCTGTAGAGGAGGCCATTCTGATGACTACAAACAATTCTATCCAGTTGTCGCCATGGGCGACAGACGAAACAGGAAACGTCTACACCAGACTTACGGCTCTTCGTCGAAATGGGACAACTCAGGCCAGAGAGGCCATGTGGCTGTGCCGCTGTGAATGTGGGAATACAATCACGGCAGTTGGCAGGAACCTTCGCAGGGGCTACACGAAGTCGTGTGGCTGCCTTCTTCGCAGCGCAAACAGTGGATCCAAGACGTTGGAGTATTACACTTGGGTGAACATGAGAACCCGTTGCTATAATCCACAGTACGCGCTGTATCATCGGTACGGTGGACGTGGAATTTCTGTCTGCCAGCGCTGGCGACGGTCCTTTGTCCACTTCCTGGCCGATATGGGACCGAAGCCGTTTCCAGAAGCAAGCATCGACCGCATTGACAACGACGGCAACTATTCCTGCGGGCAATGCGAGCAGTGCATCCGCAACAACTGGACGGCCAATTGCCGCTGGGCAACACCGACGGAACAATCGCGCAACAGCGCAAGAGTGCGACTGCTCACTCACAATGGCATAACGATGCCTATTGTTGATTGGGCGCGCAAACTGGGGCTCCGGCCCAACACGCTCAGCGCACGACTCAAATACGGATGGTCCGTTGAAAAAACATTGACCGTTCCGGTAATATAAAGTTCGCATCATCATTGCCACTCCCTCGGCTTACCGAACGTCGCAGAGCAGTTGCGCCCAACTGATGGCAGCGATAACGGCTGCCCCAGTGGCGTCATCATCGACCGCCGTAGTGATCAGCATATCCAGTATGTCACCGGGGGATAGTGATGTCGCCGTGAGTGAAAAATCAATGTTCGCGAAGGTCGTGGAATTCATGGTTGTCGCTGCCGTGCTGACGAGATCGGACCCGATAGCGTCGTCTGGATCATCTTCTTGCTTGTATATCAGACAGTCCAGGGTGGCCGTCTGGTCGGCTACGTTGGTAATCATTCCAGCCATAAACCGCATCGTGATGGCGTTGCCTGCTACGTAATTCCACGGCAACTGGACCAGGACGCGGGCCTTGTTGCTTTGCGGGGCGGCCTCATTGTTGTGGTCGTCCGCCTGAAGCGCCGGCGTGGCAGACCCGTGGGTTCCCTCTATTAGCCCAAGGTCGTCGTCCCCGCCAACACTCGGCAGCAAAGCGGCCATGTCGTCAAACACGCGGAATGACGTTAGCGGAATCGGAAATGCCTGCAACGCAGATACCGCGAGGATGGCGCCGGGCGCTTTGGCCGGCTGGATGACGCCGTTGACTCGTAGGTTTCCACCGACCGTAAGATCGCCGGGAAAAGATACAGTAGACATGGTAGACTCCTTAACAGATTGAGAGTTAATTGGTTGTGTGGTAAAAGTGAAGCAATGAAACGCCCCCCTATGGGGTGATCCACCCGCCGCCAGCGTCCCCCAAAGAAGTAACCAGCGTGCTCAGGTCATTTATACTAGGACCAATATCATCTCTGCGTTCCACAAAGTTATAAAGGCCGATGAGCAACTGATTTCGCTCGTTTAGTTGATAAGCCATCAAGGCCATATCTTCCTCATGTTTCTTCTGCCCCCCATCCCGGCGGGTGAAGGTCTCGCTCATTCTCTCGATGACCATGCGGTGACGCTGCTCTGCTAGTGTCGACGCATTCTGCGCGGTCAAGGCCGCATAGCGTTCCTTGCCGGTCAGCAGCCCCTTCACGGCATCCTGAAGTTGTTGAAGCAGCGTGTTGCGTTCCGACACGGCCGCCCGGGACACGTCCTGCTCGGCCGTATGCTGCCGATCGAGGCCAGCCAGGTGCTGTGTGACAATGTTTTGTACCTGTTCGAGCAAGCGGTCACGCTGTCCCGTTTTCCATTGAGTGAGGGCTTGGCTGAGTGTCTGAAGACGGGCCGCCTCCTCGATAAGCACTCGGCGAATCTCCTGTCCCGCGGTGTAGAGCCTGGACCGTACTTCGATGTTGAGCCGGTTGTTGGCGTCCCGAATGGCGTAGATCGCCTGCTTGCCGTTCATGGTGCGGTCTCGCACGGATTGCTGGAGCCCGTGCAACCCGGTGATTTGCGATGCCTGATAGCGAAACAACTCCTGCTGGAGCCCTTGAATCCGGTCCTTGCCGGCCATGGTTCCCGTCCGCACGGCCACCTGCTGCCCGTACAATTGGTGTTGGTTATCGAACTTCTCCCGATTCAGACGGTCGTTCAGGGCCACGATCTCTTCGTTGTGGTCGCGGGTATTGCGTTCTTTATAGTCGGCGGCAACCGCCCCGGAATACAGGCCCCGGTCCGTTAGCCACTGCAACTGCGTCGAAAGCGAAGCGGTGAACTTCTCGTTGATCCTTGCCAACTCCGTTACGCCTAAATCGGTCAAGAAGGCTGTCGCGGTGGGCGCATGAATGTTGTAGTCCGACTCCAACAGTGCGAGCACCGCGTTGTAATCTCCAGTGTGCGTAGTCAGCGAGTTCTTACCATCGGTCAGTAAGGCAGTGATGTCTGTATCCACGTCGGTGTAGTCAGCGTCGATGTCGGTCAGCACGGCGTTAATGTCAGTCTCAACCGTGGTCAGGAACGTCCCCGCCGTGCTCAGCAAAGCGTTCAGTTGCGAAACATGGACAGTGTACTCCGCCAACAGGGCCGCCAACAGGGCCGCCTGCGTTCCCCCAAACGTCGAGAGGTCCGTGTCTGCGTTTTGAAGTAGCGCCAGAATCTCGGTTAGGTGTGCCGTGTAATTGGTATCCAACTCCGCCCGCTTAGCAACAAAGTCCGTCAGGAACGTACTCAGGTAACCTGCCTGATCGGTTAGCAAGCCATCGATTATGGTAAAGGTCGTGTCGTAATTGTCTTCGAGGTCGCTCAGCTTCGCGTCCAGTGCGGTGAGTGCCGTCGTAGCCACAGCCACATCGGTTATAAGCTCGGTCTCATTGTCCTCAATCAGCACTTTTACCGAGTCCATGGCAGCACCCAAGTCGGTCAGATACTCCACCGCATGTGCATTCTGCGCTAAGACCTGTTCTTCAAACTGCAAGTGGCTACTTTCGAGCGTCTGGGTCCAGTCCAACACGATCTGATTGTAGCGATGTTCGTTGCTATTCTTCGCGGCGTTGTACGCGAACGTATATTCGCCCAACAGCGATTGGAGTACCAGTTTGTTGTTCAGGGAATCCCGCGCCATCTCGAAGTACGCCGTTGGGGGCTTGGTGGTGGCGTCGTATCTGATGCTGGTAGTCTGCCATCCTTGAGACACCAGCCAACCGACCGAGTCTGTCGGAATATCCGTGATGGTCTCTCTGTCCCACCATGTAGCAACCCACGGCGTTACTATATCATCCGTTAGAATCTGATCTTGATCAGGATCTTCGTATGGGACCACCGGCGTAACAGGAAAAGCCATGATTATCACCTATGCCTTCCGAATGGGATCGACTCTAAATTGACGCCTTCAAACGCCCAAGTCCCGGCGGACGAAAGCCAGAGCACCACCCAGGCGGCTCTTACCCGTGGCCAGCCCGTGTTGGATCGGCCTGCGTCCCAGGCACCGTCCGCCGCTAGGTATTCCCCAAAATCGTTGCCGGCCAAGTCGGCCGTTATCGCTGCCTTCCCGTCGTCGCAGGCTTCTTCCGCTGTATCGCCCGGCACTATCGCCCAATCGACCGTCGCACTACCGGCGGCCATAATGCCATGAATCGTCTGGATCAAACCGAACTGATTCGGCCCCCCGATTCGCAATGGGCCTAGCAGCAAATGACTGTCCGTCGAATCCGTGTCGAAAGGCCAAAACCCCTCGCGCGCCGTGTCAAAGAACCACGATGGGCCGGACGTGAGGTGAACATAGACGCCCCGGTCGGCGTGATTGTAGGTCAACGTGCAATCGGCGTCGCTCACCCCCGTCAGGTGTTCAGGAATCGCGTCTTCCGAGAGCGACTTCAGCCCACTTCCGTCTGTGCCTACGGAGTACAGCCCCTGCGAAGACAGGAAGTACGCCGTGTCGTGATTCACGCACCACGCATCCGCTGCAATTATACCGACCTCGCGCGAGATATTCCGCAAAGTCCCGGTCAAGGGGTCTCCCGCCAGGACCCACGTTTCACCGGCTGTGAACCCAAGTAGGAACTTATCCTTGTGCGGGATCAGAGCCACCACGTCTTCGCCGGTTTCATCAGCTTCAGACAATGTGAAAATGGTTGGACGCATAGTGTCACTGACATCTGCGCTGAGGTCGGTATCAGTGGAGTCACCCTGTCGGCTGACGGTGATGACGGCGTCGCTGAACGTGAGCGTCCGGTCCCGGTAGATGATCGAGCTTGGCCGCGAGCCCGCGGAGATTCCGACAAAATTGCCGCCGCGGAGTCGGTTTGTGAGAGGATCCTCAAGTCGGACATTCATGGAGTAGGGGCAACTGTACGCCACGGCAGAAGCCACCCTCTCTTGCGGTTGCCGGCGCATTACACCAAGGGAGGGGAAGCGGATTGTCCAGGTTTTAGGAGGCATTTTGACATCCTCCGCCGGATATGGCATAATGCAAACGGCCGGACGGAGGTAACCGCCTGGCCGTTCTAATCACGATAAACCTGCTATGGAGGCTCTCATGACTACTGTGAATTCTACCAAACGCAGTTCCCGTTTCCAAGACTTGACTGGCACCACCTACGGGTTGTGGTACGTCGTCGAACTGCATTCGATTGACAAATGGGGGCATCCCTCCTGGCTTTGCCGTTGCCAGTGCGGGGTGGAAAAGTCCATTCAGGGGAGCAACCTCAGAAGCGGGCAAAGCACACAATGCAGGTCGTGCGGGCGGAAGACGCATGGCCAGACTGGGTCGCCGGAACACGTCACATGGAAGGCCATGCTTGCACGGTGCAAAAGTCACCCCCGCTACCAAGGGCGTGGAATCACGGTGTGCGAGAGGTGGTTGACGTTCGAGAATTTCTTTGCGGACATGGGGCCTAAGCCTTCTCTTGCACATTCGATTGAACGCATCGACAACGAGGGTAATTACCAACCGGACAACTGCCAGTGGGCGACACCGAAGGAGCAGGCCCACAACAAGCGCAACAACCGCCTGCTGACATTTCAAGGACAAACGAAATGCGTGGGCGCTTGGGCGGAAGAGACCGGCATTGCTTACCAAACCCTGACTTCCCGCTTGAACCATGGCTGGTCTGTCGACAAGGCCCTGACGACACCCGTGAAGGCGTGAGACTGCGCTACACATCGGTCCCCCCAGAGTACGTAGTGTATCCCGAGACAAGGTCGAACACCCTACGCGCATCGGCACGCCCCCGTAGTCCGCCCCGACGGCCTCTCATCATGCCGAGATTCCGGGGCTGGCGGCGAAGGTCGATGGCTATGTGGTTGACGAGCGTCTCTTGGAACCGGGCCTCTTTTTCGATTTCGCCATCGCGGAATTCCGCTTCGGTCGCGGCAAGGCACGCGGCTAGAAAAAGCTCCCCGTGAGCCGGTCCCCCAGGTGGAAAGGGGCGTGCATCGCTCAGGGGACTCCTCAAGCTGATTTGGTAGATCCCCACAAGGCTGTAGGAATTATCAGGTGTGGGGTGGAGGACCAACTGCTGCTGTTGCTCGGTTACGCCATCGGCCGCCACGTTCTCGATCGCGAACCGAGCGGGCGTGCCTGTATCGGCGTTGCCGGTCTGAAGGTGCAGTAACCGGCTCGCTGGCCGCTGTTGGATTGCACCGTAGTTGCTGTCATCGCCGTCGAAATAAATCTCATTGGGGATGAATTGTTCAAAATCTAGCGGCAAAGTGTACCGCCGCTGTCCAGATGCCGTGGACCACTGCCATTTCGGTCTCATCCACCCCCACTGATGTTGACCGTTGTTTATGACCTTTTCCATGCCACGCTGGATACATCGCGCGATGGTAGTACGCGTGGGGCTGTCCCAACGGGGTTCCGCTGTTCCGATATAGTGGGCAATCGCCGATTTGATTTGCTCGTAGTCTACACTCATGTGAAACGCCCCTTCCTACACTTTTTCCACTTGGTCTTCACGCCACCATTCCGTTACCGCCCTGTCAAAAGGGTCAATACAGCAAACAAAATACTCAGGAACGTCACACCAGCACCCCGCCGCGAGTATCTTGCCAACGCCCATTGGCGTTTTCACCGAATCGCCTGGTTTGAATTTGGCGGTCATGGCATCAAGGAGTTGTTTCATTGATCGATAACCTCCAACAACGCTCGCCGCTCTTGCAGCGTTAGCCTGGATACCTTGTTCCCGTGGCGCCCACGCCTCGGGTTGCCACAGCAGTCCTTGCTGCACATTTTCAGGTTGTCCGCTATTCGAGGTACTAGCCACATCTCAAAATCCAGATCATATCCACCCGAGAAACGGTGAACGATACGCCTGGCCCGAGCCTCACGAAGACATCTCTCTCGCCGTCGTTGCGCCCGCGTCCGCACCACTCACCCTCCTGGTACTTCTTCACAATCGCCCGACTATGTCGCCACTACCCTCCGGACCCGGGCTGTGTCGGTATCGTCTTCGTTGTAGACCCAGATTTCGTCGATAGTGTCCGCCGTGCCGTCGAACGTGTCGATCGAGCCGTCCAGGAGTTGCGTGTCGTCGGAACCCAGAACTAGGGCTGGCCCCATTTCGCCAGCCTTATCGGACCCCTTCAGCTCCTTCACGTCGTAGGCGTCCGTAGTCCCCGCATCAGTGACGAACTGAACCAGCACGTCCAAGTCCGACTCCAGCCAGAGGAAGTCGAAGTTGCCCATCGCTTCGTTCTCGGTCTTGTCCCAGACTTTGACGGCGGTTGTCGGGGCCACCTTGAACGTCTGGTCGGCAATCTCGCCATCGGCCAGCGCGATGCTCTTGGGTTGAGTAAGCGACCCGCCCATGATGGGGAGGCCGTCGATGGTCAACACGAAATACTGGTATAGCTGTATCGAGGCGGCCACGGTTAGGCTCCCGCTGGTTGGTTGATGTTGTCCAGCACGTTGGGGAACTCCCCTTCTTCCGCGTAACGTACGAGGTCCGGCCGGAAGCGTATTTCCTTTCCCCTGACGAGCAGTTTCACTTTGTCGCCGTCCTTCTCGATGAGATGGGCCGGCTGGTCCTTCCTCTGCCAGTGAACGACCACCTTCTGCCCCGATACCGCTCGGCCCTCATCCACCTCGTCCATGAATGAGGCTTGCGGTGGTTCCTCGGGTGGCGCCTCCACCCCCATATCGCGCCGCGCCAACACAACGACGAAAGCCAGTTGCGTCTTGGTCATACCCGTCGGACCAGTGCCACCCAGAAGGCTCAGTGGCCGGCTCAGGTTCCAATGATTGCGTCGAACGGCTTCCGGGAACTCGGGAGGTGTTTCACCCGGTTTCGCGCTAAGACCGAAACACGTCCGCAGATAGGACGCATCCATTCG
>SDBU01001540.1_pt1 | contig 32553 bp, 72 predicted proteins | sample 2277071 | NCBI WGS metagenome assembly SDBU01 (sample SAMN10397929, study PRJNA504765) | marine sediment metagenome | isolation source: marine sediment core GS08_GC12, 126 cmbsf | place: Arctic Ocean: Gakkel Ridge, Loki's castle | collected 2008 | reverse complement strand
ATGGCAAAGGTCAGGGGCTCCGTGGAAGGCAACATGTCTTAACTGTCTCTACCAAGAAACAGTCTTGCCTGGCCCAGAAGAACTTGAGCCTTCTATCAAACAATATCCTAAAATAGATTATCCGTCTTGTCTTGTACCTGAAGACGAACGATATTAAACCTGTGCTCTACTGCCTGCCAGCCCGACAGCGTAATCAAAACGGGAGTAGCTCAAGGGATCGCTGTAATCCTTGAGGGTGGGCAGTAGAGTATAAAAAGGAATCAAAAATGAAACTAATTAAGCTTAATCTTGAAGGTACTGGCTTCCACATTTTACTTGAAATTGAGCCTGGCAGATGGCTTTGCTTAAACGGCAGAACCCCTGTTAATAATGCCCTCGCCGAACGATATATTGCCCGGCGGAAAGACAGAATCTCTGAAATAATCTGCCACACCAATTTCTTTGGCTGCCTACCGACAGATTGTGAAGGTACTATAATCTAATACTTGAGGGCAGTCAGTAGAGCATAAATTAGAAAGGAGCAAATGATGCACGCAGTCTGCAACTACAGAGACAAGGTACTTTCCTGGACAGGTGCCAACACAGAAGAAGAAAGCGTTCGCAAGTTCACTAGCATCCGAGGTGAGAATTGGGCCAAGCACCTCCAAGACGGATATAGAGTGGTCACCGTTGGTAAGATGTTCAAGATTATCAGAGGGCGAGATGACTAAGGACAAAGATCAGGCAATACAACGACTTGGGGTACTTCACGAACGGTACGATATGGCACATCTTGAAGTCCAGAAGATGGCAACAGTCAGGGAACTTCTGAGACTTGTCCCGCTTCTCCCCTTGCCAGCCGCCCTGGAACTACGTAGACAGATCTGCGATCTCATTGAGCAACTGAAGGAGACCTAAGATGGACGCATGGAAGTTACTAACTGACGCAACAATCAAGGCAGTTTTCCTGATTGCTCAAGACAAGGAGATAGACCTTGACAATGCTAAGATAGCCGAGTCACTGAAATCAGTTGTTAAGGAACAGTTTTCCCGAATTCTTAATGAGTGGAAAGATGCCGCCGGTTCAAATCTAGGCAAGCCGTGGTTGATAGAACTGATGAATGCCCAGGCGAACAAGTTGGCGATCCTTACACTGAAGCACATGGAGGTACTATGAATGAAGTAGACGATTTAGAATATCACTGTTTAATCTGCACTGAAATCTACGCAGTAGACGAGATCGAAAACCACGTGATAGAAGAACATCCTGAGGCAATGGAAGTCTTTCCAGAGTTCGATGTCAGGGACCTTCCCTTTGTGATACTCTTTTGAAAGGAACTAAAATGGCAATAGAATTCATACAACGCCCAACTGTCAAGCTGACCAGGAACGACTTCAAAGTATTCATTACAAAACCAGGCTGGATGATAATTAGTTACAACGGTAGCGACGAAAAAATATACCACAAAGCGGAAAGAAAAGGTGTTGTCAGGTGGTACAAAGTAATATGATCCTAAGGGACAAGATTCAAATAGACGCGGCGGGGGCCCAGCAACTAACAGATGAGATCATAGACGCTCTTGAACACAGCTCCCCCCAAGAAGTCGCTCTGTTGATCTACGAAAAGCGGGGCAAGTACTGGTGCCCTACCTTGAAAGAATGGAGGCAAATAGGTGACTAAGAAAGAAACAAGTCAGCTTTGTCCAATCTGTGGCAAAGAAATGGAATATCGTATCATGTATAATTTTGGTGACCCCAATATGGGTGTTTCCTTTGAAGGCTGGCATTGCTTAGAGCATGGTTACCCTCCAAGGGGTGCTGCCAAGATAATGACAGGAGCAAATTGGGCTGCCGCCAGAGTGATCAGTCAGGAGGCAAAATGAGGTATTGTCTAAAGTGTAAAAAGTGGTCAAAACCTGTTGAAACAAAAGAAGACAGGGGCAACATAGTTAGCACAACCATCAAGTGTGGCAACTGTGGGAAAGTGCTTTTTCGCTATGGAAAAGGGAAAACCAAATGACTAGAGGCGGAACAAGAGAAGGCTCTGGCAGGAAAACATTCTACAAAGATGAGAGGATGGTAGCTTGTAACGTGTCACTACCCCCATCGTATATCAAGTTGTTAAGGAACATCGGTAAAGGAAATCTGTCTAAGGGAATCAGGTTGCTGGTCGAGACGTCCCAAAGATTCCCACAATCTTAGTGCTAAGAAAGGAGTCTGAAAAATGCGTTTTCTAACCAATCTGTTTGATCCAACACATGACGATGCCAAGAAGTATATCATAACGCACACGGGTGAAACGCGTGAAGAAGCCTGGGCATCCCAAGAACGCTGGCTAAGAGACAAGGTCGTTGGCCGTCCTCAAGGCACCGAAGCCTATTCAGTTGAAGACCTTGAGGCTATGAACACAGTGGGTATATACGCCGACTAAGCAACACTAAAATCATTAGTACTAAGAAAGGAATAGCGATGAAATTAGTAGAATTAAGCCAAGATGAGTCACTCGTAGTCCAATGTAAAGTGAGTGTTGATGGCAGAATAAAAACAACGGGCCTCCGAAACGTAGTCGATACTGCACGAAGGGCCTGCTCGGCGTTTAGAATCAAGAGTATCGTCATAATGCTCAACGAGCAGGTCATTCAAGTCGACCAGCATGGCATCGTCCCCCCGCCAAAAGAACTTCAAACAAAGGAATGAAATCTATCCGCCGAACATCTAATCAAAAAGGAGAAAGAAATGGACTGCAAGACATGTAAGAATTACGAACCAAAGGACGCCCCATTTGATGGAGTAAAGACGGGTGAGCTAAAAATAGGAATGGTGTTCAAAGCATTTCAGAGAGAGGTGCCTACAGACGGTTTCTATGTAATTACAGGAGAACCTGACAAGTCTTCTGTCCCTGCTTTATACACTAATAAAGGTATCAAGCCTTTCAAACATGACCTCGACCTGGCTCTCCGCGGCTGCCAGCCCTACAGTGACGGATTGTGGAGCCAGAACCACCTCCAAGAGGTCACCTAAACTTAGTACTAAAAAAGGAGAAAAAGATGGACTGCAAAACATGTAAAAACTATGAACCAAAAGCCCCTTCTTACGGGGTGAAAACTGCTAACCTGAAAGTAGGAATGATACTACAGGTATTTCGTCATCTAGGAGAGCCTACAGGAGAATTCCTTGTGGTCATCAAACCCCCCAGCGAAAGGAGCATGAGATTTGTCTCTATTAAAGACACTGTACTGCGTAAGCGCAACATCTTTCTAAGTGACCTCGGCTGTCAACCCGACCTAAACGGCGAGTGGAAACCATGCCACCTCCAGGAAATTACCTAGTCTCTCCTCCTCCTGAAGGCCCTCAGACCTTCAGGGGGCCGGGTCAAGGGAGATCCGAAAGCCTGGTCTTCCCTGCCTTATTCCGCTAAATTATTCGGCAGACTCCCCGACCTATTATTTAACTCGCACGGCCCCCTGAATATTTTAAGGTTCGGCTAGAATCATTGGTTGCCCCCAGTGGAGAGATGCGAGCTCTCTATAGATAATTCCTAAGAACCCTCCCCACAGCAGATAGAACCTCCAACGACGAAATCCTCCCCACCCCTTTGATCCGAGAGAGCCTCAGCACTGCCTCTTCGATGATTACCTGTTCTCTCGGAGTCATCTTCGCTAACGCTTCTCCCAAAGACTGCTTCTTTAACTTGGCACGTTCGGACTGAGGGAGATTCCTCAACAAGTATTCCATAGAATCTTTCATTTTCTACCAGGTATCCCGTGTGAGTGGATGCGACCCATTAAATTTTAGACCCGCTTTTCTCAGGATTTTAAGGTAACGAGAGCAATCTTAAATCCGTTTTAATGTTCAAGGGTCAATCTTAAAATGGCTTTAATGTTCAAAAAGCAATCTTAAATCGGTTTTAAGGAAGCACGCACGCCTGGCTGACCCCTTTCTCTCGACCTTCTTTTCCCCGTTTCCCCCCGCTGGTCGCTTGCCCCGACTGTTTTGCCCTTATGTCTGTGGGTAAGTTAGCCTTTTGCCCCCAATCTTAGCCACTAAGGATTCCTAGCACTAAGAAATACCTTGAATTAACCCTGTTCTTAGTGCTAAGAAGGAGTTTTCTTTGGAAACCCCTTCATTCTTAGTGACTAAGGCTTAATCTGCACTATTCCTTAGTGCTAAGAAAACATTCTCATAGCTAATCTGTGTTTTCCTGTGATTACAACTCTGGTCATGTCCGAATCGCACCACTCTTAGTGACTAAGAAATTTGCTACTTGTTTCGAGCTGAAGACCGCTTTTGATTCCAGTTTGTCTTCTCTGTTGTGCATAGCAGTGATTAAAGCAGACGTCGTCCATCCCCCGTCTGTTGAACTATCGAGATGGCACTTCTAGCATCACGGCATGAACTTAACCCATCTCTTTCGTGTTCAGTCTCACTGTAGCTGTATTTGCACAATATGGTGTCTTTCTATAATCATTAGACCCCTTATTATTTTCTTCCTTTGGCAGCCTATTCGACCAATTTCTTAGAGCTAAGAAAATATTCCCACTACCAGACGCATTAGTTCCGATTGTTCGTCCGATAAATAAAATGGCGGTCCCTGTGACATTATGAGGTGTTTTTTACAGCTTGCACATAATGGCTGTCCCAAACTTATTGGAACCCAATCAAACCATAGGCATTTTGGACACAAATATACATTGAAAATCCTTATTGGTAATCCTTAGCACTAAGAAGCCCATATAGGTATAAATCCAGTCCTTAGTAACTAAGCCTGCCTGTCTGGGTCTTTCACCTTCTTTATGCAGGGAATAATTATTGCTTACCCCAGGGGTTGTGGCGAGTATCCATATCTTCGTTCCAGCATTGACAACGATAGAGACCACTGACATGTAATAGTTCACTATATTCATAATCAAGGGCAGTACAGTCTCGCTTGCAATCCTCTCTAGTCCTTTCCTCCATGACGCAGGCAGTCAAAAGCAGTACCACCATCAGTAGAAACACTATCTTGTACCTATTCATTTCTCTTGCTCCTTCTCCACACACAGGGAATAGTAAGTACAGTTTCGCCATTCGTTCTCATTCAAGCAGCGGAAGACATCACGTGTGCGCCCTGCTTGCTGGCAGAACTGGACTCGGGTGACCTTGCCGAAACCATCATCGTGGTCGTAAAATACATAGTCCTCGTTTCCGCCGAAGTCTTTGTAATTCAGTGTCTTATTGAGCTCTACAGGGGTGGGCGTAAAACTCCGATCTATCAGTGGTCATTCCATTACTTACACCTTTCTATTGCTTGTTGTAGCACTTCTTGCCACTCTTTTTCCAGAACCTCTTCATCTTTTGGCAACATGGGGTATTTAGCCATTAAGTGGTGGTAGAAAGCCTCTTTGAGATTCCCTCTAATCTGTTTGTCATGGCAGAACTGTTCCATTACTTGTTCCTTTCTCCTATTGCTTTCTTGGTCTTGTCGTATGTGTCAAACAGCTTCTCTAGCAATCCCTCGAGGTTGTTGGGAGCATAGAGCTTCAGACTCTTGAGATACAAGAATCCTTTTGCGGTCTCTCCTATCTCTATGCTGTTCTGTAGCGGTGCTGATATTTCGAGGTACTCACAGTTTTGTTCAGTCATTACTCATTCCTTTCGGCTCTACGCCAGTATTGGTGGTAGCTTTCCGATTCATGTCCGTCGTCAGACCCCTTTCTTAGTGCTAAGAAAGTATTGGCGGGGGCTTTCCACAATTCTCACAGACAACTGTGGTGAAATTTGGATCGGGTTGAAACACTCTGCAAGAACAGAAAGCCGCGCCAGGTGTTGGATTTGCAGGCATTTGGTGCAATAACTCTTTTGCCCGCTCGCGGATGTGCGCAGGTTCATTAAAGAAAGTTAGTTGTACCAAAAACTCTCTCAATGTTTGGCTCATATTGTTGGTCTGCTTCTCCAGATTCTCGATGCGGACATCCTGGTCGCTCAACATGCCGTGCTGCTTTTCGATCAACTTGTCACGGAAGCCAGCCAGCCTACCAAACTCCGCGAACCGGCATTCCAATGCGTAGTGCTGCTTGCTAGTTCTCTTGTTGGTAGCATCAAGTACAGACTCAAGCACCACCATCTGCTCCGTCAGTATGCAGATCCGTTCACTGACTGCCAGGTCTGTGCCATCTACCCACTTCTCCAACTTTTCCACCCGCTCCGCCAGCGCGTCAAGGTGGGCGCCCAGGGTGGCACACTCGCCTGCTGTGGTATCGAAGGCGCGGCGGCAGGTTACCATCTCGTGCTCTTGGACTTTGAGGCGGGCAGATTGGCGCATGTCCTCGTCTTGGAGACTGCCTATCCATTCCGCTGTCTCTTCCCTCAGTGCGTCAAGGGCAACGCGGTGTCCATCCTGCACCACCTCTATTAGTTGTAACGCCTCATCTAGTGTGTCAAGGCGGTCGGTGGGGGTTGAGCGAGCTAAATGTGAAAAAGCGCCAGCAATAAAAGCAGCGTTGGCAATTTCTTTTTCTCTGTTGGTTATATTCCCTGGCTTATATACCCAGGTCTCAAACCATTTCTCAAATAGTGGTGATAGCATATTCCCCTTCCTCCTTTAAGAATCTCTATAAGCCTAGCAGCCATTTAATTAGTTTGCGCTTGAACCAAGATCGTCCAGATAATTCAGCACACCACACACACTGAGTCGGGCCACCAGATACGCAACCAAGACAAGTCCTGACCGTGCAGCCCAACTCTGAGACGAATCCTTCTGGTGGCGTGTAACCGGTGTATTCAGTTGGCGTCGTTGCTTCTTTCATTTCCGAAACCTCCATGAACTCACAAGGGAGTAAGCCTATACCTATTCACTTTGAATAACATACTCGTCTGTCATTTCAAAGGTACGGCCTTTTGTCATTCCATGTTCTAGTCCAATTGGTAGGTCGACTAGTAGTTTAACTCTCATCTTCCTTTTTACCTATGACGAACACGGAGACGACTGATTTCTTCAGAAGGTCGCCAGGGATATATATCTGCCCGCCATTTAGACCCTCTAGCTGCAAATATGTCATTCGGTTGGTGGTTTCTAGGAATTTACACAGCTCATCGAAATCTTCTTGTGTTCCCTCGGAGGTTCTCGACTTGAATACCCCGAGGCTATTTCTAACGGCCACACAGTATTTCATTAGTCCCCTTTCTTATCACTAAGGACTCGGGTGAATGAGTACTTTACCCCACCCCTCTCTTGGCTCCAGAAGATTGTTGACTTTGCAAAACTCGTCAACCAGATCTGCCACGACTGCGGCATCGTCTTTACTGGACATTACGGTACATTCTGAGCGGGATGTAAGCCAACCTGCGAACCCAAATAATGCCTCCGACGCACTCAGGGTCATTTCTTCCTCCCTTGTTTTGTCGAATGCGAGGTCCCGCACGTTATCAGCGCTGTACCCCGAGGCCCACCTTTCGTATCCAAGCTTACCAAGTGCCTTCTCGATAGCGAGGTCAAGTTCTCGGTTCACTTTACCATTGTAACAAACCTTCAGTTCCGTCATTCTCTCCCCCTTTTTATACTAGGCTGTCCATCCAATCCTGCATCACTAAGGTCTCTTTGCAAGTTCTTCCCACATAGCAACATCTCGTCGGGCTTGTTCTAATTCTAAATGTAACTCTTCAGCTCTTTTCTCTGCCACAAATTGGGCCCGGGCGCGGTTTCTCTCAAGTTCGTGGTATTCATCCGCGATCTCTATACAATCCTGGCACATCACCTGTCTACACCTTGTACACAGCATTGGTAATCCTTATTGACAACCATTAGCACTAAGAATTTCCTGACGTGCCTGTTCGCACAACTCAACAAGCCCTCTATACACTACAGCGCATATTTGTAATAACTCATTCGGGTCGGGGTCGTTTTCCTTAACAGAGTCCCAAAACTCGTCCAACTCTTCTTTCAAAACAGCGTACAATTCATGTGAACTCGCGAAAGGGCCAAATTGGTTGAGTCCCTCCCCCATCTCCACCCGAAGGGCTAACACTAATGCTTCGTCGTCGTGTGTATTAAGCCACTTATTCTTGTGTTGCCTCATTCCTTACACCCCCCTCATCGTATTCTACCCACCCTTCACATTCGGGGCCGCACCCATACTCAGCGAGCCAATCGATCCAGCATCGAGACCACCAACAACTCATCTCTCCCCCTTTGTCCAGTACATCGAACGCCCTTTTCAACCATTCTGGATTGCCTTCCGTAGAAATTCGGGCAGGTTGCTTGGTGGTCCCCTGTGACGCTTGAATCGTTGTTTGGGGTTGTTCATTGCTTCTTTTTCGATAGGACAGGTTGGGGAATGCTCTGTCCAAGTATTGCATTTAGTTTTTGGGTAATCACAGGTACACCTCATTCTCTGACCCCTTTCCTTATTGAAAAAGCCTATTGATAATCTTATATTTAATCTAACAGAAGGCTTTCTATCAAATCCCAGCTAGTTTCAACAGAAACCCTTTCTAAGTTCCTAACGATTTCGCCTAAAGCGAGCAACTTGTCAGAAAGTTCTGACGATTTTTCGCACTCTTCAATCAGCCTTCGATCCCATTTACTTAACTTAAGCCCTTTCATCTCCGAATCTGATATAATAAGAGTCCAAGTTGTCAATTTTCCCACTGTGTCATAAACCCTTGTTAGATGCATCTTTCCCCCTTAGTCACTAAGAAACGTCTGTATTGCTCCGCTGGCACACAACATTTCTATTCGAGAGTACTTAAAACCACTCCACACCCACAACATCGTCTTCAAGTTTGCTTGTCCCTGACGGTATCTCGTCCACCACCTTCTCAACCACTTAACCTTACCCATTATCTTCCTTCTAGGAAATAAGCAAGTGCCCCGGCAAGGGCTAGAACCTTTCCTGAATGTTGTGCAGACGTGAGTTGAGACTTCTAGCCGACCCAATTGCAGACGACAAAAGATCGGTAAGTTGCCCGGCGAGATGTCCTGGTGTTTCAGACGCCTTCTCAGATATGGGCTCAGGACCAACCATTTTCCCAACGATACTGTGGGACTCTTCTTGTAGTTCGCGAAGCTCTTTCACTTGCTCGATCCATCCTACATGTTTATCCGTTCCTTCCATTTTCCCTCCTCTCAATTCCTTGCCGGGGCACATACTTCTTAGCACTAAGAAATCTCCCACCTGTTGTTGTAACTAGATCAAGCGGCCTCTGCGTAAACACCGACCCTGGGTTACTCTAGTCAAAGAGTCATAATATCTCCTACGTTGACGAAACTCTGGACAGATACCTCTTCTTTTCTTCCTGTTGATATAGTTCTAACCAGCAATTTCCTGGGCTGCATGTGCGCGCCCTTTCTTCAAGATAGAATACCACCCAACCCCGACTACGAAGAAACCTCGCTGCCAATCGGTGGTGAAACGTCAGGGCATTCCGAAACCAAACCAAAATCTTGTCCATTTTTCTCCTTTTGTTCCCCCTTTTAACTATCAATCTCAGCTAGAATTACGCCAGCGCCACCAAAAAGCACATCGACTCTATTGCTTATCTTAAAAAGTGGCGGAAAACTTTTAACTACTAATTCACCCCGTTCAAATTCCGTGCCAGGGGGTGGACGATGATGTTCAGGTATTCTTTCCAACTCTTCGGGTGTCAGTAATCTCTTGAATTTCTTCGGAATTACAAAAGTGCCACGCTTGAAGAAGTCAGGATAGTCATTCCAGTTGACGCCTTTCTGAAAGAGCATTTCTTGCATCTCACCAGTGCTTTTGTTGTTGCATTGTTTATGACTGTAGTACGCCCTGGCAGCAGACTGAATACTGTTTCTAGTCGCGTCCAGTTCCCTCCACAAAATAACATTGGCAGCTTCTTGTAAGGTGGGTACATTCCACGCCCGACAGTCAAAGAATGCGGGGCCTTTGAGTTCTGGAATAACGTGCCTTAAAGAATTAAACTCGGCAGTCGCCATACTCGACACAACAGAGACGACTTTCTGAATCTTCCCGTCGAAGAAAATTTGTGATTCTGTTTTATCTGAATATAAAACTAAGTTGATCTCGTCGCTTTGTGTATACCCAATCTTGGCGTTGGTTTGTCTGACCAGGGACTTTGCCACAGCCACCATGATGTTTGAAAGCCGTTCGTCGTACGGACTTGCAAGTCGATGGGTGTAAGAATGAAAGCACTTGCCATCTACCCTAATGCAAACGGGAAGCAAAGGCATTAAGCGACGCCCTGATTCAACACTTTCGTACATCTTCGTCCTGTCGCTGAGGTTCAACTTGTACCCCTATTGGAAATCGCTATTGGTAATCGCGTCATCAATTGCCTGACGAACAGATTCTACTGACCCTTCGAGTGAAGTCTCGTGTAGTCTCCATCCGCGATCCCCATTAAAAGACAGCCGAAAAATGCAACGTCCCGTATATCTCTTCAGGCTGTTTTGATGTTCTAAGAAATCAAGCCTCTCTTTGTCTTTCCTTAGTTCAGCTAACAAGTTGTCCCGTTCAAGAGAAACTTCGTCTAGTTCGCTCATGTCTTCCCCCTCTTTTCCCAATTTTCTAACCAATTAGTTTGGTCTTTAGCATATTCTCTGGCGCGAGATTCTGCCGATGAAATCTCCGTTGTTGAAGACCCTCCCCCCGTCTTGTGAAATGTAGCAATTGGGATTTCGTAGTCATTATTCATTTCGGCAAAAACTAGAAATCCGCCTGAGACTTCCTTAACCTTGTAAATCATTTTTAACCTTCAAAAGCCTCCCGCTCTATTTTTTCATCTTGGCGACCAGCTTTTACACCCAGAAGAAACGCACCTTTGATATCGTCCAACGTAATAGGCGGGAGTCTTCCTTGCAACTCAAAGCCGTGTGGGTAACAAATATTGTTTTCATCTAAGCCATATAGAACTTCGCCGTCCAAAGTAAAATAGATGTTCTTATCGCGGTGTCGAATATCCTCCAAAGAAAGTTTATGTAATTTCACCTTGCCCCCTCTGAGTCAATTTCTGTAAATCGAGGATTGACTAACTCCCTATCTTGTTACCTCAAATTAAACGGCAGGCTTTGGCATTGAAAACCCGCTGCTTGTTTGTGGCCACCCCCGCCAAATCTCTTTGCTACAAGTGACACGTCGACATTCTTCTTATCTGTGTACAATGATACTGCCCAGTGTCCATTACGCCAACCAAAGGCAACCATTGCATCAAATATTTTGTTATCCCAGATAGCGTCAAAAAGCTGAGAATTTGCCAGCATCTTATTGATAGCCAAACACTTTAGTCCTTCTATTTCTGTTTCGAACGCGCACGATTTAGCATACTTCTTGTTGTATTGTGTCATGTACTTAAGAACTATACCGCCGTCTTCTACAATACGTTGAACTGTCTCAAGATCAAATAAAGATCTCCATAGGGCGTCATTATCAGGCATCGTATCAAGCAACCTCATCCCATATTGAAAAGGTAGTGTTCTTAGATCAGAATGATTCCAAACGTCATACTCACCTAGCAACTTGACAAAAGTTGGTATGGATAAAGGTCGAAAAAAGAAGTCTAGGTATCTATATACGAGTATGCAGGCACCTGTACCTATTTCTAGCAACTGACCTGCGGAAGAGAATCCAACTTTGTGGGCTTCCTCAATGGCTGTTTTATGATGATCAATCCAAACTAAATTGCACTTACTTGCGAGCTTAACCATATCGGAAAAGGGCTGTAGAGAGAAATCAACCATGAAGACAGTTTCGGACGGGTCAATTGTATCCCAAGGAAACTCGTCTCCATAATTTATGCCAATCAACTCACATTCAGGATATGCCATTTTTACAATCGCACCTGAACAATGCCCGTCTAAATCTGCTGAGTGATAAAATGCCTTCATGTCATTTCCTCCTCTCTAATACCTTTTTCAGCTTAGATATTGGCTTGACAGCCCGCCAGCAAATATCCATATACTTTTCAAGATGCTCAGCTTCAGGTGGAAAATCTCCTGCTGGTATATACTCTGACCCAAAAGTATCAACTAATTCTTGGGCAACGTCTGCAATGATTTCAAGGGAGGCCGTCTTTTTCATAAGTTGTTCCCAAGCTTGTTCAGTAACCACTTTCATGTCCTCCTACAGAATCCTGATCCCCCTGCAAGTCTCGCCTATCTTGATAATCCCCACCTTTTCTAAAGCAATCAGATGAGGTTGAAGTCTTCTTGGAGAACCTGTCCCCAGTATAGACGAGAGTTCGTTCAGAGTTGGGGAGTATCCGTTTTCTTCGATGAAGTTTCTAAGTATATTCAGAACTTCTTGTTGGCGTTCGGTTAATTCGCTCACTTTCGCCTCAGGTGTTCTATGTTTCCGTGGCGATAGTCCGCAAGGGGTGCTTCACAAAATCGTCCTTGTTTATCCCTCAACCGAACCCAATACTGACCTTCTGGCCTCCAATCGAATGTATCGTCCATTTCTTGAATCAGTTGGACCATCTTGCGCCGCCATTCGATGGGCATGGATTCCATTACTAGGCGTGGAACAGTGAGAAATTGGGCGTAAGATAATTCAAACCACCCACTGACCGGATTTCTCATTGGTGATGGCACTGAAATTGCCCACAGTGATGCAAGGAATTTATACAATGCCCTGATAGGACGCTCGAATTTGTGTTCCTTCATTTCCCCTCCTGGATCTCATCCCAGTTTTCATCAAAGACTCCCGTTATTTCGCCACCATCATTGACGAATTCTACACCCTTGATTTTGAACGAACTTGTTTCTTTCAGCAACTTCTCGATCTTCTTTCGGGCGGATGCTGGTGTGCCTTTGATAATAGTGTTTGCAAATAGGTGAATGACTACGTTGCACTCCATTACACACCTTTCTTAATACTAAGAATCTCCTGTAATTCCCTTGGCAATCAAGAATTCGGTCAATTTGGAGACATCTTTGACCACACCAGCAGAAACAAGAATGAATTTGTTCTGTTCAGACACTTCGCTTAGATTTTTTGAAAGCTGGATGTGCTGGGCATAAGTCATGGTAGGCCTTGTGACAATCAGATAAGTACACCCAGGCTCCAGCTTGAAAATTCTGTCTATGCCTTCAAATTTCATCAAGTTCCTCCAATCAAGATACCTTCACCTGTTAGTTCGTCCCCGGCCCCTGTCCAGGCTTTTTGATCTTGGAAACTTTCAGGGGTGGTCCCTTAATCACGTGAGGTGACGGCGCACGGCACCAAGGACAAGGATACTTCGAAATATTATTTCCACATCTCCAGCATTTAGCCATGAAACCTCCCTACTCTATGTTCTCTACCGCATCAGTCCAAACGATTACTGCCATCTTCTTTCTTTTCCAACTCTTCTTCAAATTTGATTTTGAGCCATTCGTACCTAGATTGAAAATCGTCCATCAGTTTTTTAGCTGCCCCTAATTCTGAAAGTAGTTCGTCAGTTAAAACCCCTTTTTCTTCTGCTACAGATTCGATAGCAGCAATCAGTGATTTGAAGCTGGGGAGTTTAGAGATTTCTTCGAGTGCCTGACTCATCTTTGCCATTTGTGGCTTTATCCACTGAATGACTGCAGCAGAAAATTCCGTCACCGAATCTCTAACTTCCTCAAGAGATTTTTCACTCACGCTTTCCTGCTTTCTGAATCAACGATTCAATAATATCCAGATGCCTGTTCGCCATGCCCCTGTCATACAGTTTCTTAGAAAGTACGTGGGAGACTAATTCTGTTTCTGCTATCGCTTGCAAGAGGGGGATCATGGCTTCAGTATTGATAATAGTACAGGCAGATTCGGGGGTGAACACCCCGTCTTCCTTATCGATGTAATCTGGATGAAGTGTATCAACGATCACCCAAGCGCCCAGTCGTTCCATAGACTGATAAACGTAATAGCGATCTCTCATTCTATCACCAATACCTTGTCAAAAGATGGATCACTTTGAACTAAAAGCCCATATAAATATATTGGGGTATCCAGCGCTATAGGAGATCTATGCACCTTGAACAATAGATCATTCTCATACATTTGCAAATCTGTTCTCTGCTGCATACCTAGTATAACTGTACTGGGCCTTTTGCCTTCTTCATAAAATTCATCTATTTGCTGGCATACTTCATTATAGAAAGAAGGCAGTTTGCTGGAAGTCAGTTCTTTTGGCATATAAAGAACCTTAAAGAGATCAAGTTTGGCTTCTAGGGCAGGAGAAGCACGTCCACATAATATGTCCAAAATAGAAGGGCGGTCACGTTTGAATATATTCCTGTATATTTCTCTTGCAGTCACTTCATTCTGCTTTTTCTTTCTCTTCCAAAAAGACATAGTTTCCCCCTTTCAAAGACTTTACACAGATGATAAACTGCTATTATAAAGCCTTAGTACTAAGAATCCCATCCCCCACATTAACTAGCCCTGTCCTAAAACTTCTCCGAAGGTGTGCCTTGGAAGAATAAATTTAGATATCTTTGTCATTGGGCTCCCCCTGTTTGGTAGACAAGCTTTCCAGGTACTCCTCACATGCTGTCCGAACAACTTTAGACAACGAAACGTTTGCGTTTTGGGCAACTGTCCTCAGTCTTGCCAGCAGGGGGTGGTTAAGGTAGATATTCTGCGCAGGGTACTTTCGTGGCTTAACCATCTCCTCAAAATCCAATCTGCAATTCTCCATACTATTGCCCCCATATACTGTAAATATTACCGTAATCAAAAATAAGGATATTCCCAGCCCAATTAAATTAACTAACATGGACAAGGCTTTATACAATTGGTTCTCCCAAGAGTTGTAACAGATGTCCATATCATTTATCATGTAACAAAAGATTCGGGCGTACAACCAAGCCTGCAAAGCCTCCGACTAGGTTAGAACGCACCCCGCGCTTCAGGCTCAATAACCTTGGGCTCAACTACGTCCCAGTTTTCGGGCTGGTAATCGAAGTCGACGGGTGGCTTATACGAAAGCAGCAGGTCTTGCCGAATCTTGTGGGCAATTTTCTGACGCCTTTCCTCGTCGTCAATCTCTTCGAAAATGATCTGTTGCAGGTATGAAAGAAGCCGGAGAAGTTGCTTGTACGAGATCATCATCCCCCGCTCGATCATGTACTTCCGCTCGGCTTCTACTAGTTTGCGTTTAGCCGCCAGGAGATTGATAATCTCTTTTCGTTCCGCTGCCGTTGGCTCTTTGCTTTCTATCAGCACTTTCAAAAGCGCGGTCGTTAAGGAGATTTCTTCACGCATGGACAAGATATGAGGATCGGCTTCTGACAGCCGGTATTTCTCGAGCAAGTTGCTCGGTAAGCCTGATGCATATCTTTCAAACCTGATACTCCCATCAGACCTAACAAGTTCCCTGGATAGTTTTCTTTCTTCCTTAATCTGTCCCATCTGTTTTGTCCCATTGAATAATTTCAGCCTGGAGTTTGTGGCTGCTCCCAAGACCAAAGCACTTGGGCTTCTAGGGGGTTTTCACCCGTGCCATGCAGCCCCATGGCAAGCACGCTCAGAGTAATGTTGTGTCTCTATAATAAACCTCCAGGCGTAGACGCTGATTACGGCGTCCCAAACCTTTGTAGAAAGCTAAAACGCACCCTCCTCTTCATCAGTTGCAGGAGCCTCGTCTGGGCCTTCCTCGGGTACCACAAGAACCTCTTCAGGAATTTCCTCAGGGGCAACCTCACTCACGAAATCTGCCTTTACAGAGTAATCTTCCCCAGGCACCGCGTTTGTTTTGTTTACGCCCGTTTCAATCAAGTTGAGGATCATCTTCAACCGATTTGGGCACTTGTACGGTTCCCCCAGGCAAAGATCCCGAATTTCTTCCATAGTTTTGTTCGAAATTAACCACCACCTGTTCGCCATTTTATTTCTCCTTATTACTAAGATTTTTTGTGCCTAATTCTATAACCAGGGGCCAGTCGACTTCTATTGATAATGTCTCCTGAAAGAGATCATCAACTGAAGTCGACCTTTTTTCCTTTTCTCCTACCACAGACCACAGACGCGACCCGCTCACCAATTCTTCTAGTTTGTCCCAGTGTTTCCCTGGGTCGAAAGGGCCGTCAAGAGTGGGCCAGTATTGACCCAAGATAGACTGAACCGATTTTGCTCCAGGGCCAGTCCAAGTTTCGCCGTCCCAAGACGCTATTTTCTTACATTCTTTGTCGTTACGTTCCCAGAATTCTGCAATCATTAAAACCTCTCATTGTAGCTCAATTCGAATCCGTCATTATCTAGAATGTATTTTATTCTGTTCTGTGCCTCGCTCTTTTTAATTTTGCTCAAATCTAAAGAATCCCAAAACCCTTTGTCTTTCAAAGCATTACTCAGGGAAATATTCTCCTTAGGCTGAAGGGTTAGTTTTGGCATTTTTGTTCTCGCCGCCAAGCTTTGAGCAAGGTAGTTAAAATGACTTCCAGGGAATTCGTAGAGAGAAAGTCCATGATCTATTCCAACTACTTTCCCATCTTTTACTAACCAATTGCCCTTGCTACGGTCTAGATTATTGATAATTGAATCAAACAACACTAACTTCCGAAGTTCTTCGATCTCTAAATCTTCTGTTTTCGAAAACTCGTACCCTGTTTTAGCACCAGAAACCCACGACTGGGCTGAAGCGGGGACAATTTCTCCATCAGAGTTTTTGATATTCTCAATTCGGGTTGTCGGTGGTACTAGACCAAACCCCAATCTTTCACTTATTTCGTAAGCAGCAACTTCGTTTTGAACAAATTCTACATCTCCCCTACCCAAACTTTCAGCAGGCTTGAGAATAACTTCCCCATTCCCCTTGATCCGAATTCTGTGGGATTCATAGGCACCTCTTGGGTGGTTGTCGTCGATAACTTCAAATGACTCTTTTCCCTTTTCCGCAGCGGCTCTCAAGGCGTAGACGTTTGCTTGCCCACTTCCAGGAAGACTACCACCTCTATAACCTGGAATTCCTTTGTGCCTACGGTGCCCACTTGTGGGACCGCCTAGTATTTCTACTTGGGGATCTGACATTGATAATGTCTCTTCTTCTACCTTAACGGCGAAGTACCAGGGGCTCTGTTGAGCAAGATTAAAAACATCATCTGATTTGACTAGCTCATACTCTACAGCAAATATTCCGTCTCTCTTTAACGGTTTTTCCTGATAGAGACGATTTCCTTTATATGCGTTTTTATGTCCTGCTGGATTAAAAGCAATAAACATCACACTACACCCCAAAGTTTATCTAAAGCGTAAGATGTTCCAGGATAAGTTTTACGGAATCTGCCTTGAGCTATCTTTGCACTAGAATTGTTTAAGCCCGTAGCTTGTACCCATAGTGAATAACTATCAGCAAAAAATTCATTCTCACCCGATAGTGAATATTTCCGCAACCCTCGTGCATACAGAAACTCTTTGGCGCTTCCTCCCGCTCTTTCCCAATCATAGTTTACCTCTTTCTGACCAACCACATCTACCAGCTTATGAAAAACATGATGACCTGTTTCGTGAGCTAAAGTGTTGCTCGTGGCGTCAGGACTAATTCGAATCTTCCCTTCACCTTCTGAAATATAAGCCCCTTCCCAACCCCTCTGATTCAACCAATCAGATGCCGTTCTATCAAACTCAATTTTAACATCTTCAACGTGTTGATCTGGGATGGCACTGGACATCTCATGCCATGTCTCCTTCTTATACGGTGATAACCCACCCCAACTTTCTTGAGTAGCAAGTGAAGCATACAAACCTTTTCCTGGGGCGCTTCCGCCTCTCCGGCCTGGAACACCTTTGTGCCCTCGATGACCACTTCCTGGCCCACCTAGTATCTCAACTTGGGGGTCAGACATTGATAATGCTGTCTCTCCCCCGCCCTTGACAACCACCCACAAATAACTACCGCTGACAGACTCTTCTAGCTCTTTCCAATCGTTAGCTTTCTTGGGATCGAAATCAGGCTTTACCACTTTTCTTACGTTGGGGTTTCCAACCCAAGTCAAATCTGATCCGTCCCAAGATAAGGTGGCAATTTTCTTAACTTCTTCTTGTCCTCTCCGATAAAAGTTTGCTATCATTCTACTATTTCCATTACATTTGCTGACCAATCCACAGCCGTTGCCTTGCTCAATTTATCCAGCTTTTCCCAAACCAACTCAGCATTCTTTTCGCCAATTTTGGCACCATAATCTTCTAGCAGTTCCTTATTGCCAAAAAGAGATTTGAACTTAGACCTTTCGGATTTTTTAAGGTTGTATTTAGTTGGTCCACCATGCTTTGAAAGATACTTATATAGGCTACCAGGCGTAATATTTAGTTGACTATTATTTTTGAAAGCTACTCCGTGGTCTATCGCCACCAACGACCCGTCTTTCCTTTGTAGGAAATTCCCAAAATGCCTGTCCTCGTTAACTGTGAGAAAATCCAGTATTGCCATAGGGCCTACATCCTGAGATGTTAGTTTGGAATAATCTGTATCGTAGCCATCCGCCACATCTTTCTGCCAAGATTGAAAAGAGGCGGCTTGTCCTTTGTGCATACCTAAAACAGTCGGGGGGACCAAGTCTTCGTATCCCAATTCTTGTGAAAGAGTGTACGCCGCAACTTCTCTTTCAGCGTGGGGGAAAGTGCCCCAACCTTTTTTGATTCCTGCTTTGGGATACTCAGGCTCAGGCTTTACAATAGCGTCACCATTTCCAGGAATTCTCAACTTGTAGCTTTCAAAATAACCTGGTTCATAATCCCCCTCGGCTACATCTTCCCAAGTCTCTGACCTCACAGTGTTAGACAGGCCGCCGTAGCCTGGTGACCCCCCGGCTCCCGGTGCGCTGCCACCTCTTCGACCAGGCACCCCCTTATGACCGTGATGACCAGAGCCAGGGCCCCCCAGGTCAACAACTATGGGCATTACTTTTTCTTCCATGATTACAACCTATTTCTCAGGTATTTTGGCCGGACAATAATCAGGTTTCTGGAGGTCGTTGTGGCAAATGCCAAAGTATTCACAAGTTTTACACTCATCGTGGTCAAAGTGTGGTCTCTCAATATCTGACCAACATTTTACCCACTCTTTACTTGCTTCCCAGGCCACTTCTTTTCCGTCCAGCCTTCGACCCCGCCAGGATTTTCCGTCCCAGTAGCCTGAATTTAGAGGAGATTCACCAAGCATCCATACTAAGACGGTTCGTTGGTTGTCAGGTGGCTCTGTCAGAATCCAGTTACACATCTAACCCCTCCTGACTCTTCTTTACCCCCACGATTTTCTCCTTAAGCTTTTTCGATTGCATCGAGCCAGCTTTTGACCGTTTCAATCGGGATGGGTTCTCGTGATATATTTCCGTCCACCAATGCATACCTAGCATCCTGAATTACCTGGTATCGAGTACTTGGTAAGCCCACACGACTCTTCGCCCAGAGTTTGGCTCCCGACAGTACCTGTCCCAACTATTTTTTGGTAATCGTCCCGAGAAGTTGGTCACCACGGACGTGGTCGATTAAGATAGAAAGTGAATCAGCAGAATTTGACTTGAAGATGTGAATCGCGATCTTGTCACCGTCGAGAACCTGATTCATTATTTCCCCCTGTTGAGATCACATACCTTCCACACGCCTCAAGAAAATACGGTAGGAATAAACACCGCCCTTGTTGACAGGTCTCCAGTTGCGGGGACTCCACGGAACGACCGACCCTGGGTTACAGTACTCGTAGCCCAAGTCTGTCCGAATCCGATCTATGAGAAGGACGTCCTCTACAAACAACTGGTACTGTGTGGGAATCTTCAGGTGCATCCACCACAGGTAGCCGAGGTTCCCCTTATTCCACCCCGTTACACCATAAACGTTAGGGTGATTGTAAGCAATGCCTTGCGATGGAACTGTATCGAAGCCTATCTTCACATCCCCAAGGTACTCGCCCTTTTCGTCTTGCACCCATACGTAGAACCGCCCGAGCCCTGGGCGATTGTCACAAGCGGATAACCTTGAGATTGCAAGCACTTCCCAGTATGGACTCTCATAGACGATTGGCCATTCGTCCTCCGTAATCTTGCGGTCGATCCACTCTTGCTGCCAACCTTGTGTTAGTGTGTAGCTAGTTTCCGCGATCCTTTGTGACACTGCTTGGTTATCTAGTAGAACTACAGCTATTGCAGCCACCACCATGAATAGTGCTATTTTCTTTTGTAGACTCATTTTACCCCCTTTTTCTCATAGATTGGAAAACCTTTTTGGAATTTAGACACCCTGACTATAGCAACTAATACCTCCCCATCTCGAGGAGGGTTGTCAGGCACTAAGCCAACCCTACAGTCAGGGTAAACAGATTCAGCAGCCTCAAAAACACTCTGACCCCGATTGCAAAAAAGGACAGGAATGTTCATTTGTAGCCCTCCCCGTCACATGAAGTACAAGTTACATAATGTCTTCGCCCCCCAATTATGACAATTTTCCTCCCTGACCCGTTACATGAAGAACACTTTTTCTTTGTCTTAAGAATACTCATCTTGACCTCCTATTTTTGTAGCCCAATGAATAACTCACAACTTCTCCACAGGGACATCTCCACCTTACAATTCCGAGTTCGGTTTCTTTTTTCATCTTTTTCCCGCACTTGGGACAATTCATTATTCACTCCATAATTCTGAATCAATAACTATCTTGTCTTCATCAGACAGCCGAATTAAATCGAAAACTCTGGGGATAAATTCTTCAATAGTCCCAAATTCGACCCAAACGTGCGATTTCCCTTTATTGATAATCTTCTCGGTGAATAACTTGAAGATATTCTTATCATCACCAACCCCACAAGCATCTGTGACTGAGTCGATGATCAATTTCAGGTTGTTGTCCAGGTCGCGGCTGTTTCTCTTTAAGAATACAATCAGAATAATTCCGTACCGTCCGTCTTTAGAGAAGTCCAACTCTTGCCTGTTTACAGCATCTAAACATTGGTAAAATGCCGCTTCTCTGAATATCCTAGCTTTGGGTGTGTGTACAAGTCGCAACTTTTCAGTCTTGGGCAACAAGTAGTTTGTAAAGAGGCCACCTGTATCCGAAATAATCTCGCCACCAGGAATTAACGCCTTTCGACTCTTTATTCTGATGGGCATCAAACTTTGGTTTAGTGTCGGAGGCAAATCACAGAAGAATCTAAGCATTGTCTTCCTTAGCACTAAGTTTTTCATCCACGTATCTAGCCCTTAACTTTGCTAGATTACTTGTCTTACCACACCGACATTTAGCTTCCCATCTGTTTGATGGGTGGTGGAATCTGTGGAGACAATCACATTCCACAACCAGATAATTCACTTTCTTACCCCAAGCGGCCCCAACGATTTTCATATCTTATTTACACACATTATAGCATATTTTCCCCGAAAAGTCAAGCCTTTTACATTAAAATTCTAAAAAAGCAAGACAGATCAGAACTCACTCTTGCAACTCCCTAAACTTTCTATCAAACTCGAGTTTCTCTTGGTCGGATTGTCTGGTTAGATACCTGACCCTGGAATTGAATTCTTCTTCTACCCCAAACTCCACCAAGATGTGCGAGTGTGTTCCCCGAGCAACTACCTTGTCCACGTATTGTTTGAAAATTGCCTTCTTTAAAATATGCCTACACGCTTCCGTTGTCCATTCCTGTATGAGCGGGAAGCTGTCGTAATCACGGTTGAGCTGGCCAAAAAAAGCAATATAAATGATCCCGTAGCGATAGTTTTTTGAAGGGATTAAATCTCTATGGTAAGCCTTGAGTGCCTTGTTGTAGAGTTCTTCCCTATATTGCCTGGCCCGCATTGATAATCCGAAGACTGCCTTTTCACCCACTAAGTGGGGGACGAAGCATTCCCCAAGACTAGGCGGGAAATCACAAGTGAATCGAATCACTTCTTCTCTTTCTCAATTCTTTGCACGTAGCCCCCGCATTTCTTACAGCCATACTTAGACGGCAGCCAGGGAACTACTATAGAAGCCTCTTCCACCAGGTTGGAAGGAATTAGGCCACACTTACGACAAAAGTACTCAACTACTTTAGCCATTTTATTCCTTAAAATAAACTAAGACCATACTTTTCTCTGTATCTTTCAACCCGATTAAGAGCAATCTCAACATATTCCTCAGAACTATCACAACCAAAGAAGTTTCGATTTGATTTCATGGCTGCAATAGCCGTTGTGCCCGAACCGATGCAGTTGTCTAAAACTAAATCACCTTCATTGGTATAAGTCCTTATTAGGTACTCAAACAATTCTACAGGCTTCTGGGTTGGGTGATTTTTCTTTCCTGTATCTCTATTTATCTTTAATACACTTCGAGGATAAACTACGGTTGGATCATAGTCTTTCGAATATCTATATTTTGGTTGGTCTGGATGGGTTAGATGTCTGTTTGTATCATACTTTGATAAATCACGCTCTCTCTCACTTATACTATGCTTTCCCGGCCGAGGTACCATTTGTGGATTATATGTTGGTTGCTGTTTGTAGAAAACTAAAACATTTTCATGAACTTTGCCTACCCTTTTCTTCATGAAGAGTATATTTGTAGGGCGTTCTTTTTCCCATATAATCTCATCCTTAAACCATTTAATATTTGACATGACCAGGGCTGAAGTAAATGGCTGGCTCGCTGTTAGCACAATAGCACCATTGTCTTTGATAACCCGTTTGTATTGTACCCACAAAGGCTCAAAAGGTATAATTGTATCCCACTTACAGGCTGTTGTACCATAAGGCAAATCACAGAGAATCATGTCAAAACACTTGTCGGGTAACTGAGGCATGATTTCAAGACAGTCACCACAAGCTATAGAATTGACTTCAAATGGCCCCAACTTTTCCATGTCAAACCATTGGGAAGAACTGAATCACCAACGACTCAGAAGTATCATCTAACAACGAATAAGGTTTCCCCGTCCGAGCAGCCTCGAACAAAACAGTATCCCTGGTCTCTGGAGTAATTTCCTCAGCAGTGATAGTCCACAAATTGCCCTCTATTTCGATTTCTGCGCCAGGTATAGCGAGGCTTCTTTCCTCGTCCCGAAGCACAGGGGTTTGAAGCTGCAATTTCTCCACTATTCGACCCCCCGCTGCAAATCTACGAAGAACTCCTTGTGTTCAACCTGTCCCAAAACAGCATTGATAAATATTTGCCATTCTTGTAATCTGTGTGAACGACGCTGTTTAACAATGCGACGAAGTGTTTGGTAATTAGTACAACAAACCCGCCTTTGCAAGAACCCCTCTGGCAGCACCCTCTTTACTACATCAAAATCACCCGCCCGAATATAATTATTGATTGCCTCCAAACTGGATAAAGGAATGTCTTCAAAATCCTCATGCGTAAGTTCTCGTTGCATAATGGTATGCATCGTACTACCACTTTGCTTTGTCATTCCTACACGATAGGTATCGAATTGCTGCCACCAGTACCGGGCGGCAGTTATGTCCAACCATACTACAATGCTTTCAAGAAACTTGTTATGACCGCCATCCTTGTGGTACAGCTTCTTAGACGCCCCTGGCATTTCTTCAACTGACCTGTTGTAACTCAAGCTGATCCCTAGCAAAGCCTCTTCATATCCACACTCACGAAGTATCTTAACCTTCATCCTACTCCTTTCGGGGATAATCTATTACTCCAAGACTCACCAATTCGAAAAAGCAAGTGGCAGTCGCTTCTACATCTACAAGAGCTGTGTGCGCCGCCCCCATTTCTTGGTTGAACAAAACTCTATACAACTCTTGCAGCTTCGGCCACTTGTACTTACCATATCCTCCTGGCAGTCTGCAATAATTTGTTGATGCTTTCATCGTACAGATGTCTGGTTTTCCTAGTAATGGATTCTCCATGTCACATCTCAAGAACTCAGCACCAACTATACTTCGATCAAAGAATGTATTATGACCTACGATATGGGACGCGATTCCAACTGCCCCAGTAAATTTTGATAATACCCCTTGTAGAGGAACACCTTTCAGTCTTGCTATCTCCGTTGTGATTCCGTGTATCCTTGAAACTCTGTCTGGAATTGTGAAACCGTCGGGCTTGATAATGTACTCGGCACTACCAAGTAGCACCCCGTTGTTATAGAATGCCCACCCAATTTGAACCAATCGGGGCCAATTGTCTAAGTCCGAGATAGGTGCTTTGTAATTCTTAGGTACCCCCGATGTTTCAGTGTCAAACACGAGAATCATTCTGAACTCCAATCTTAGTACTAAGAATTAGAATAACCTGAGACCATGTTTTTCTCTAGTTCTTTCGACCCTGTTAAGAGCCATTTCTACGTATTCAGGGTTGATATCGCATCCAAAGAAATTCCGATTTGAACGAACGGCAGCTTCGGCAGTCGTCCCCGAACCCATGAAAGGGTCGAAAACTAGGTTACTCTCGTAAGATAAAAGCCTGATACATCTTAAAGGAAGTTCCACGGGGAAACTAGCCACACCTTTTCCCTTCGATGTGGGCATCTCCCAAATTCCACGGCAACTTTTGATAAACCCATCTTTACTTATTTCTGTAGTGCCTGATTGGAATTTCTTCCACGAGTACTTAAAGAGGAATAAAATACCTTCATAAGGACTGTTAATATACGGAGCGGATGCCGACAACCAACTCCCCCAAGCAGAATGATTAATGAGAGTTTTGTCAGGCCAGATGGCTATAGAGTGGTGGTGAAACCCTACATCATGCACAGCAATGTGATTCAACTCCATTAAAGGGGCGGTTCTAAACTTACTTGTGCCAAAACTGAGGTAATGATTCAAACAGAGTCGTCCGTCATCTTTCATTATGCGGTAAAGTTCCTGTAGCCACTTTTTGCACCAAGCATAATATTCAGGCCAGCTTAAATCATCCTTATACTCACCGTAGTCTATACCCAGATTGTAAGGTGGGCTTGTTACCACTAAATCTATACATCCGTTGGGCATCTGCCGCATTACATCCAAACAATCACCAGGAACTATAGAATTGATCTCAAACGGCCCTACCTTGTTCATTGGATGTCCAGCCCGATCAAATCGCAAATATAATTGAAAGCATCTTCCGCAAAATCTCCCATCGGATTTAACAATAGCCCCATTTCCGCAGTTTCGTGATTTCTTTTTGCTGTCAAAACCCCAGAAGATTGAAGATCAAAAGTTATTCTAGGAGAATCTTTCGATTTATTCTGATTCTCTTTATCTAAGAGGACTTTCTGTAAGACGCTCCAGGATGTTTCAGGGTCTGCAAGTGCCCGCCAATCCTTGTCCCTCATCTTTTCCTTCTTGGCTCGGGAACCACACATCAACAACTTAGAAGGAGACACGCTCCAGGGGTCAAATGGTTTGTCCTCAACGATTTCAGTTCCATCTTTTGCTGCGTAAATAACAGGAATGTTGAACTGATACAGCCCTGAAAACCAAGTTTCGTAAACTGACACGTAGTTAGCAATTGTCGAGTCGGCCTTGTTTTTTGCAATACTTCGAGCGAAAACCCACCAATCGTTTTCTTGTTTATCGTTAAGGTAGTTTTCTTTCCAATCCCTGGGGAAATATTCCCACCCTTCTCTGGCTAGGTAACAAATCTGGCCCATCCCAACGATGCTTCTTTCACCCAGTAGCGCCCACCCTTCGCCCGTTTTCTCTAACATGTAAGCCATTTCTCCACGGGCTTCTTGGGGAGCACCTTTGAGAACTTTCAAGAAGTCGGAAAAACCTTCGATCTCTTTTTGGAAATCGCCCATCTTGATGAGTGATTTTTCTGTCATTGAGTCTCCTTAACAACTCACAGAGGAATTTCTTCTAAGTCAAAAAACTTAGTGCAACTCCGCCTCCACCCCATTCCAAAGCTTCCCGTCTCGCCTTCTTTGTTCTTGCCAATGATAATATAAGTTGTTTCAGGCTGAATGGGCATGTTTTTAGGGGGTCTCACATCGATTCCCTGGCGTTTGTACTGATTCGGATTGTAAAGTAGTAGTCCTAGATTAGCTACTGCTTCTGCCATTCCCGAGTACCGAATATGAGTCATGGACGGAACTTTCGAAGCGGTATAGTCAACTTGGCGATTCAACTGTCCTATCAAGATAACGGAACATTGAGTTCTCTTCGCTATTCCCCTGGCGCTTAGATAAATCTTTGAGACCCTTAACTCTTCTGAAGCGTCTCTATCCCCAACGAGTTCAGCAAAGTCGATAACCAGAAGTTTCAGGTTCTTCTCAGAAGCCAGAGCACTTGTTCGGTAAACAATCGAAGAAACCAGAAGTCCTTCGGTATCGTCAATGAATATTGGTAATCCTCTGATCTTTTCTAGTTCCAACTCGATTTTTTCTCGTTCTTCTTCAAAGTGTCTGCTCGCGACATCTGCTCCCGACGCGGCCATTCGGCGCAGAAGCTGATTTTTGCTCATCTCCAAAGAAACCATCCCCACAGCAGCATCTTCGCCCGTTTTGACAATATCCTCTGCCACGTTACGTAGAATCTGTAAAGCCAGTTGGGTTTTTCCCGTCCCCGGCCTCCCCCCAAGAATAGTCAGATCGGGATACGGGAGACCTCCAGCTAGATAGAAATCGGCAGAAGGAAATCCAGTGGAAAGTCTCGTGTGGGAATAATCAAAATCAAAATCTGAAACTATTTTATTGATCTGGACAAACGCCTCACCCCGACCCCTGCTTGCCATCTGAACTCCGCTTAAGATATCAGCACAGAATTGTTCTATATCGTCAGGATCTTCTTCCAATTTTGCACTCAAGAGATTCTTGACGTGACGAAGCCTTCCCGACATTTCGACCTTTTCGGCCCATTCCTTGACGTTTCTAGTAGAGTGGATTCGAAGTCTTGATAATCCACCTTCTAGTTCTCTAAGAAACGATACCCCGCCAATTCTTTCGAGCTTGTCCCCCAATTCGGAAGCGACGTTGGCGATATCTACACCCATGTTTTTTGAGTGAAGATCCAGTACCGCCTCAAAGACTGTTTGCCTGGGTCGGGTTGAGTAGTGTTCAGGCGACAAGAGGGGTGCGATGACTTTTATAACACCCGAATCAATTAGTACCGCAGATAGGGTACAAATCTCGAAATCTTCAGGATTCATCTAATTCTTCCATGAGGGCCACAAATCTTTTTACCCGATCCAGAGGTTTTTCTTTCTTTTTGACCTCAATCACGGGGTCCCAAGGTGACTCCCCTGGGGGAACTTCTGAATCAAAAACGGTCAGGGTACATATGGTCGCTTGTTTCGTTAAGTCTCTAGAAATTAGAATCTTCATTTTTCCTCCGTAAATTCTGGCCAGACACCATGTAAAAGAAGTAGGCCGATTACTCCGTAATTTACAATATCCCGAAAAGTATCTTCAAGATTCTCGTCACTTAAATGTTCTTCCTCTCCCAACACAACCCTTCTACGCGACCTGTTAATTTTGTCCCAAAGTCGTAACCTTTCTACTTCTTCTCTTCCCACAGGCTTACAAAAATGTCACAAGGCTTAAACTCTCTATATTCGACCCCCATATAATCTAGAACTGCCCCACACCCAAGATTGTTAATACAGTATTCATAATATTTTGGATGCGTCCTTTTCATTCGTTGGAACTTGTTCTCACCCTCTTGGAGGTGAATGCCAAACATGCAAAACATACATCCAGTCTGGCGATACCCCATGTCATAAATTTTCGAATAAGGCACTTCATACTTTTCTAAATATGACCACACATCCTCTTCTAGCCAAAATCCCATTGGTGTACTTACAGGGCGGCTACTTGAAAAAGAGCCACACCCCTGTCTGAGATAAGTTGTCATTCTCAGCCGACTATCAGATGCCATAGAGCCAACAAATGGCTTTTCACCCGACTCTTTTTCATACTTTGCAGCAGGTCTTTTTTTCATTACATCGCAACACCTGTGCGATATAAGAAAACTTGAGTTAAGTAGGAATTTCCATTTATCAGGAAGCTTACCGTATCCTTTGCTATCGCCATATAGCCGTTTATTTCTAAGCTTCTCTGACTTCGTGTTTCTTATTTCTTCTATTTTCTGGGCGTTTTCTTTTGAAACTACAGGGTATCCATATTTTTCGATAACTTTTGAAAATGGCATCTTGGGTCGCAGCCACTTGACATTGTCAGTCTCTTTTACAAATTCCCTTATCTCAGGGTATTCTAATCCTGTATCAATAAAAACCGACACCACATCTGGATAAATTCTTGTAACCTGACGCCGTAAAACAGTTGAATCTTTTCCGCCTGAAAAAGAGATATAAACGTCACCGTCCCAATATTCATACCAGTCACGAATACGCCGCTCAGTAAGCTTTTCTTTTATCTCAAGTGGTAACCCTTGTCGTTGACGAAGTTGCCACATCTCAACCTTTGCCATCTTCTAATCCTCAAGCAATCTGTCAAAACCTCCCAAGTTCAGAGCCCTTTTCCCAATACCTTTCTACATGATTACTAGGTTGTTTTGACAATAATTCAAAGAAGTCACGCGATGAGTGCCCTGAGAGGTAGTAATCAGTGAAATCTTTTCCCCCGTTTGTCATTTCAGGAAAGGACATAAGTCGAGCACGGCTTCCAAAGAACTTTACAACCCTCATCCCCAACTCTTCTTCGCCCCGGTCTGGAACTACTGTAACCTCGTCTATTCCGTTGAAAAACTCATCTACGAAACTAGGCTGAAATCCACCAGCGCCAGCAGTTGGTGATACAGCGAGAACTCCTTCTTGGAAGGCTAAAAGGGCGTCGAGAACCCCAAAGAAGATCACAACCCCCTTTCCTGGTTGAAGGCAACGTTGTAAGAACAAAGTTGGCGAATTGTGGTCTTTGAACCCAATCATCTTACTGTAATCTTGCCCGTTCTGTTTCATGTGGGATTCTGTCGCAGGATCTATTCGCATCGTCATTCCAAGTAGTTTTGATTTCTGAGGTTCTCTCTCCCATGTAGGTATTGAAAACCTGTTGCCCGTCCAGCCAAGTAGTTCTGTGTCTATCGTCTTGTCCGAAAATCCCCGCCGCTTGAAGTACGATCTTTTGTGTCTCAATAACTTGTGAAACCTTAGTGCTAAGCCTGGGGACAAATGGTTTTCTTCTTGAACTTTTCTTGGCGTTGGTTCTCCGCCCCAAGTATTTCCTTCGGCCAATTTGACGATCTGGGGGAAGTCCCTTTTCAGGTCCAAATTATGTGTATAAGCCAACCAGGTGAAAAGGTCGCCAGTTTTGCCACATCCATAACAAAGATATCCGTCCTGAAAAACACAAAATGAGGGTCTCTTGTCGTCGTGGTCAGGAAAAGGACATTCGCCCATCTTGTAACGACCAGACGATTTCTCCTGTCGAAGTTGGATGATATCTCTAAGGTCAGTTTTTCTTTTTAACTCTTCTGAGCTCACGCGCCAATATTCCAGAACAGAATCGGTTGGGGGATATCATGAATGTGTTTCCCTAACCATTCCCAGGCCTTCGCGTCGTAGTTAGGGTGACTCGGAAAAGGAACTTCCACCGGGGACTCTTGATAATAATCTCGGAAGGCAGGGATGAAAGATATCCGAGGAAGAGTCATCATCCCGTTCTCAAACCCGTGTTTGGAAGTAAACTTCTCAACAGTCCTTCGTTGTTTCTTTACTGATATTCCCGCAGAGATCGAATAAATTTGTTGAGGTATTCTTGGTAATCCACAAACAACTCCCGACAAAATCGTTCCCGTGCCCGCACAAATAACAAGAGAGCCATCGAAATATTCAGGTGACATTCGAGAAGCAATCTTGGCGACTTCTATTACAGTCTCTTCACAAGTCAGCCCCAAAGGGAGAAGAAATCCGCCTTCACTTTCAATATACTTTCGCAGTCGGGAATACATAATTGAATACCGGGACGAACGTAACTCATAAATCTCGGCGCCTAATTCTTGTGCTTTTTGGGCCCCAAAAGGTAAGCTCCCGTTCTTCAGTCTCGGAACTCCCAGGATACATCGAACACCAAGCCTCTTGGAAATAGCCGCGGTACCCCAGCCCGCTTTCGATACTTTTGTGTCCAAGACCCCAAAAGTTTTATAACCTTCCGATTTCAGCCTCTCGATGACCTTGTGAATACCTCGGATTTTTGCGAGCGGAGGCAGGTCAGGTTCTAACGAGACTAAATCCTCCCGTTTTACATAAACGGGAATTCCATGTAGTTTGTAGGTTTCTACTGGAGTGTCTTGTAGCATTAGAAAATCCCCAAATTCTCTTCTTCGAGTTCTAACCCTTCGAACTCATCCTTCCAAAAGTCTTCACCACCAGGTTTTCGAAAGATTAATACATATTCGTGGTCTTTGCCCAGATATTTCCACCTTGCTAATTGTCCCACAAATATTTGGCTCCGAGGAGACCCCCAAACGAGTATCAGCATGTCCCAAGGAAGGAACCCTATTTTCTGGCAAATCGAGATGACATCGGCATGAAAAACAATAAACTGCTTGTTCTTTCTAATGTCATTAACATTCAACGCACAAAACCGACCTGGTTTTAAGACTCTGAACTGCTCCGAGATCATCTTTGATAATTCTTCCAAGAACTCTCTGTAAGTCTTCCTGTAGCCCAACTGCTCAGGTTCTTCTCCATAAAATTCCAGATTCCAGTAGGGTGGTGAAGTGAAGGTGAAATCTATTGAGTCGTCTTCTAGGTGGCAAGAACGGTTGTCTCTACAAAACAGTTCTATTGTCGAAGTGCTTTCAAACAGGCCTAGACCAGTTAACAAGTCGTTTTTGATTTCTTCGTTTGCTTCCATAAATGGTAAAGAGATATCATAACCGACGTAGTTTCGTCCATTTCTCCAAACGATCTCCATCCGGCTGTTGTGTCCTGCACAGGGGTCGTAAACAGTCTCTCCAAGTTGGCTATAGTACTTTACAAGAAAATCACAAACATCAGAAGGAAATCGAGAATAGCCCGGAACTGAGCTGCTTTTTTCTTTAGTGTTAGAGACCCAAGTCATTTTTAATTTTGCTTGAGCTTCTTCTGGTGAAATTTTTCCTTTTCTTAGGCTTTCTCGAATCTCTTCCTGGGACGCACCTGTCAAACCCCGTGTAAACTCCCGCGAAGTATTTACCGCCTTAGCAACCAGCACCGAAGATGGAACTCTTCCAAACTTTGATAGAATCCGTTGTCGCAGTGCTCTAGATTTTTGCACCCTGCCCAGGAAATCGACCACTAAAAGCCGCCTTTGTCTTCAGGTTCTCTCAGTTTTTCTCTTTCCTCTTTCCACTTCTCGATTTCTTCCCGACCACCCATTGGAGTTTGAATCACCCGCCAGCCCTTGCCCTCAACTAAAAATGGCTTGAAGGGCTCTGACAACGACACCGTCAAGTCTTCTCCCTGGTCCAATATATCTAGAAAGTGACGGGGGTGGAATTTGATCATCAAATCGTCACCTTGATAATCTATATCTAACTCTTCATGAAGTTCAATTACTTCAGATACTGCCATATCCAAAATAACTTTTCCGTCCTGACATAACAGGAGGGCCGACTCAGAAAGCGACTGGGTTTTAGCTTCGTCCGCACAAACTACAGCCAATTTAAGAATTCGAGAGAGTTTAGAATCTTTGGGTATCTCGAAAGCTGTTGGGAATGACCCACCACAGACTTTTTCGATGAGCTCGGGAGAGGCGGGGTGTTTTCCCGCAATCGCCGAAACATAGGCGGAGCCCTGGGTATTTCCTACAAAAAACCACCGACCGCTGATTCCGTACTTGAAATCCTCTCCATCTGTGAATGATTCTAGCCCATTCAGGACATCGATCAAAACAAGCGGAAAGACCGAGATCTCTTCGGGCGCTACCTTACAATCTGCTTGTGCAACCCTCAGGCCATCGGCACAAATCACACTCCCATTGGCTATCTGGATACCCCCAAGAAGCGGCCTAACGACGTCTTTTGAAGTTGCAAAGCTGACCCTTTTGCACGCTTGAATAAGTTCGTGGAGATCAATTGGGTTTAGATTCTCGAATTCCTTGGCAATGACCTCAGGGAACATTTCAGGATCAAGAAGATTCAAGAACCTTACCTGGGAATTCTGAGATAGTTTTAATCTCTTGGCCACCTTGAAGTTGATTTGGCCCTCATCGAAACTGTGGGCGACAGCATTGAAGAGTTTGAGAGAGATAACAGTTTTCTCAAGGTCGCCGTCGGCAGGAACCCCCATCAAGACATCAGTTCGATAATTGGAAGTCCTGACCCAACAATGTCCTTTTTCTGTCCAAATCTGGCAGGCGGTTCCAAATGCTACTGTCTTGTCTAGAAACTTGCTCAATAACGATGTCAAACGCTTTAAGCTCTCAGAATCAATTTTCATGGTATTTTATTACCCCTTTCTAAAGTAGTTTATTAACAACAGTTGACTCTTTTCTTAGCACTAAGAATTAGAATATCCTGAGGCCCTGCTTTTCCCTGCCCCTTTCAATTCTTCTCAAAGCTATCTTCACATAGTCGGGATTGGTGTCACAGCCGAACCACCTACGCCCCAGGCGGTCGGCGGCTATGGCGGTTGTGCCAGAACCCATGAGGGGTCGGGGCAGCATGGCGGCTGACACATTGGGAAGAAGCATAGCCCTTATGCCAGCGTTGTTGCTTCTCTCTTACGTTTGCTTCAACCATGCTCTGCATACCCCGTCAATCAAGCTCCTTACATTCCCAGCGCAAGAAGATGCCTCGCC
>SDBU01001539.1_pt1 | contig 32560 bp, 29 predicted proteins | sample 2277071 | NCBI WGS metagenome assembly SDBU01 (sample SAMN10397929, study PRJNA504765) | marine sediment metagenome | isolation source: marine sediment core GS08_GC12, 126 cmbsf | place: Arctic Ocean: Gakkel Ridge, Loki's castle | collected 2008 | reverse complement strand
TTATAGCAGGGGTGATACTGAGCCATAATGTTTAGGTAGGTATTGGTAGAGATGTCTTCAGCTAAGAAACTTACCACCCCCTCGGTTCCAGCTAACCGGTGAGGCAGCACTAGGTGGCGTACCAGCAAACCACGCTGGGCTACACCTTGCTCGTCTATCTGGAGGTCACCCACCTGACGGTGCATTTCCCTGACAGCGGCTTTATTTACTTCGGGGTAGTCTTTTATCCCCGATAACTCTTGAGCGATTTTTTCATCGGAATACTTCATATCAGGCATATAGATGTCAATAATCCCATCCAGTAACTTTAGTGTTTCTACAGAATCATAGCCGCCGGAGTTATAGACCAAGGGTAGATGGAGACCCATGCTCACTGCCAACTCCAGAGTATCTAGGATATAGGGCATTACGTGGGTTGGGCTTACCAGGTTTATATTGTGGCAGCCCTTTGACTGAAGGGAGAGCATCATCCTTGCCAGCTCTTCCCTGGTCACTGAGCTACCTTCACCTAGCTGGCTTATGGTGTAGTTTTGGCAAAAATTGCATCGTAAGTTACAATAAGCGAAAAAGATGGTTCCTGAGCTATGTCTACCGACTAAAGGGGCTTCCTCGCCAAAGTGAGGTCCGTGGCTGGAAACTACCACCTGCTGGGTAACCTGGCACTTCCCGCTTTCACCAGTTAGACGATTAACCCCGCAATGACGAGGGCATAGGCAGCACTCTTCCAGCATTGATTTGGCTTGCTCAACCCGAGCCTTTAACTCTTCTGTATTATGAAGCTGCTGATAAGCTGCTATCTGTCTTACTCCTCTTCCTTTCTTTCCTTCTTTCCCTTCTTAACTACTTCCACAGTGGTTGGAGGCGGTAAGATAGTAGTAGCCGGTATTTTTTTGGCTTCTTTCTTAGTTTTCTTTGGTTCTCTATGTCGGTAATCTCGTCTCCCCATGGTAACACCTCTATTTGAGTATCAAGGATATAGGCGTGGTAATCAAAGTTTAGCAAAAGGGGGCTATGGTGTAAAGTCGGTTGAAAGTTGCTCCAGCGCTGAGCGGGCAGCCTCAGCCTCTGCCAATTTCTTGCTTTTGCCCGAGCCCCTGCCCAACACAGTATCACCTATTCTTACCTCAACGGTAAACCTCCTGTCGTGGTCTGGTCCCACTGCTTCTGCCGTTTGATAGACAGGTGTTGGCTGCTGCCTGGCTTGGAGAAGCTCCTGAAGTTGTGATTTATAATCAACCTCTACCCCCTGGCTAACTACTTTCTGGAACTCTTTATTAAGTAATCCTAGGATGAAGTCTTTGGCACTAGCTAAGCCCTGGTCAAGGAAAATAGCAGCTATCACCGCTTCTAAGGCTCCTGCCAGATTAGTTGGCTTGTGCCCTCCGCCACTTGCCTCCTCGCCTTTTCCCAGGTACAGGTGGTCACCAAGACCGATGGCTCTTGCTATGCGGGTTAGAGTATTGCGACACACCAGAGCCGCCCGAAGCTTGGTCATCTCTCCCTCATTGAGGTTAGGAAATTCCTGGTATAGTTTTTCGGCAACTACCAAGCCTAAAACAGCATCACCCAAGAATTCTAGCCTTTCATTAGAGGTTGGGACAAAGCTGGGATTCTCGTTAATATAGGAGCTGTGAACCAGAGCCTGCTCCAGAAGAGACGGGTGGTTAAAGGAGACCCCCAGAATTTGTTGCAGAACAGCTAAATCAGTCAAAGCTATGGTTTCCCCTTGTTAAATAATCTAGTAGTTCAGCATAAATGGTCAAGTTTATTCTATCAAATTATCTTGGTTATTGCTATGGACATAGCTAAATGATATAATTTTGAGTGTGTTGGGGAATAGTCTAACGGTAGGACAGCGGACTCTGAATCCGTCAGTGTAGGTTCGAATCCTACTTCCCCAGTCATAATGGTAATACCATTACCTGTAACTAGCTTCTAACTGGTGAATTAGTGGGCCCCTGCTTTTCATATTCCCATTCGTCATGTGGTATTCTTATTACCTAGTCAGGCTTGCAATCCGGCTGCTTTGACAGCCGCTAACAATGAAAGGTGGTATCCACACTTCTCTGCAAGCGAGTCATTGGTTGACTTCAGAAGCTGTCGATACTGAATAGGATAACACCTAGCCCTAAGGCTACAAGGGTAATACGTCAGGGCAAGGGCCATCCCTTTATCGGATTAGGACGACGGGCGAACATCGCTGATGCAACAACGATTAATAGTGTCCCAGCTATTATCAGAAGTATCTGAGGAGCAAGTAGCTTTCTTTGCCTCCTATTGAGAGTGTAGGTGAGAATAGCTTTACGGGCTGACAAACTTATAGCCTGTCCCACCCTCATTGACAATCATCTTCGGGTTATCGAGGTCTTCTCCCAGTTTCTCCCTGAGCTTCCTAATATATACCTCGAGAAACCGAATATCACTGCTCTGCTCTGGGAATACCTCGTTTAAGAGCATCTGGTTAGGGAGCACTTTCCCCTCATTGGTAACCAAATGATAAAGCAGTTCATACTCACGAGGGCTTAGTTTCAAGGGCAGGTTACCAAAACTCACCGTCCGGCTGTCAAAGTCAACCCTTAGTTTACCCCCACAGACAGGCTTGTCAGCAAATGAAGCCATTGTTCCAGGTATCTGGCTGCGACGAAGCAAGGCTTTCAGCCGAGCTACAAGCTCTCTGGGTGAGAAAGGCTTGACTATATAGTCGTCAGCTCCCTCTTCCAACCCCCTTATTATATCCTCCTCCTCCGCCCTCCCGCTGATGATTACCACCAGTACATCGGAGAAACCACGAATCTGCTGCAGCACTTGATAGCCGTCTATATCGGGCAGCCCGAGGTCAAGGATGACAACATCTGGAAGTTCTTTCTTTACTAAATCTATCCCCTCTTCCCCTAAAAAGGTGGAAAACAAGTTGACCTCAGGCAACCTATGCTTCAGGGTTTGAGTCACTATTGCTATAGTCTCAGGGCTATCCTCAATCATCAGAACCTTCATATTATCATCTCTATATCAGATATACCTTTATGGGCATCTTTGTAAAATATTATAGCATGCTCAACCAAAAGTTGCGAATCCGTTGTGCCTAGTTGGGATGTTAAGCGAACTCGAACCCTGACTTGCCGCGCTGCACACTAGCTGATATAATACCTATGGCTGACTAAAGGAAACAGAAAAACATGAAATACACTGTTATCGTTGAAAAGGGCCGTGAATCGGGCTATGTGGCTTATGCTCCGGCTCTGAAGGGCTGCGTCTCACAGGGTAAAACCAGAGAGGAAGCTCTGAAGAATATCAAAGAGGCTATGGAAGTCTATGTTGAAGCCCTCCTTGAGGATGGGCTTACCCTCCCGATGGTTTCATAACCACCTCTTCCGGCTAATATCCTGTTTGAGCAAAATAAAGGGTTGTGCTATAGTAAAATGTATAAAGTATTATTGGCTTGTAGTGTTGAGGAGGGATCGCATAGTGGCCTAGTGCGGGCGCCTGCTAAGCGCTTACCTTGAGAAATCGGGGTCGTGGGTTCGAATCCCACTCCCTCCGCCATATGAAATTCACATGCCCCTGGATAAGGGGTATATTTTCAAATACTACCACAGGGTAGAGACTATGCCTCAATATTATATCTGGACTATAGGCTGCCAGATGAATAAGGCTGAATCGGAGCGGCTTGGTGGCTATCTGGAGCAGCTGGGATACCAAGCTACGGCTACCGCCGAGGAAGCTGATTTGATTGTGCTTAATAGTTGCGTGGTGCGCCAGAGCGCTGAGAATCGGGTTATTAACAAGCTCAATGCCCTTAAATCACTAAAGAGGTCAAATTCTGGCGTAACCCTTGCCGTAACTGGTTGTTTGGTAAACTCAGATGTTGATTGGCTTAAACAGAGCTTCCCTCATGTTGACCACCTCTTTAAGCCCGGAGACTATCCACCGTGGCTGGAAAAACCAAACAAACTATATAAGGTCTTACCGCAGCACCCTTCACCCAGTACCTTTGTTCCTATCATTCAGGGCTGTGATAACTTCTGTTCCTATTGCATTGTCCCCTACCGTCGTGGCCAAGAAAAGAGCCGTCCGCCAGCAGAAATAGTCGCTGAGGTTAAAGAGCTGGTGCTCCGAGGGGTAAAAGAGGTTACCTTGCTGGGACAAAATGTGGATTCCTATGGGCATGACCTACCCAACCAACCTGATTTGGCTGACCTATTAAGTGAGCTAAATACTATAGATGGACTGGCTCGCATCCGCTTCTTGACTAATCACCCCAAGGACATGAGCCCTAAGCTCATCGAAGCTGTAGCTCATCTAGATAAGGTCTGTGAGCAACTCAGCCTCCCTGTTCAGTCAGGCAGCAATGATATGCTAAAGGCAATGAGACGAGGCTATACCGTAGAGCACTACTATCAGCTTATTACTGAGATACGCAGTAAAATACCCGGGATAGCTTTGAGCACCGATGTCATTGTTGGCTTTCCCTCGGAAACCCCTGAGCAGTTCCAGCAAACAGTCAACTTGCTCTCTGAGCTAAGGTTTGATACAGTTTATATAGCTGCCTATTCACCAAGGCCTGGGACTATCGCTTCAAGGAAGTTTGAGGATAATATCCCGCCAGATGAGAAAAGGAAGCGGTTGGATAAGATTGAAAAGTTGCAGGAGAGTATCGCCGGTGAAATCAATGCTCAGCTATTGGACCAAACGGTTGAGGTTCTAGTAGAAGGGAGGAAAAAGGGCAAGTGGCAAGGTCGAACCCAAAGTGGTAAACTAGTATTCTTCAATGACAACGGTAACTATCTGGGGCAATTAGTGAAAGTCAGGATTAATAGAACAAGCCCCTGGGCACTGCAGGGTAAGGTTAAAGCTAATAGCATCAACTAAAATAAGGAGGAAAAAGTGGAAAAGAATAAGATATTAAATTTGGGGTTAATAGTGGTATTGCTTATCACTCTAGTATCTATAGGCGGCTGTATTCCAGGAGGGGAGACTGAAGAAGAAGGTAGCATGGTCCCGATGATTATCTTCCTGGTATTAATCTTTGCCATGTTTTATTTTCTCATGATAAGACCACAACGCAAGCGACAGAAGGAGCACCAGCAACTGGTGGAGGAACTGAAAAGAGGCGATAGGGTAGTTACTGCCGGTGGCATCTACGGAGTGATTGAAAGCATTAGTGAGGATAGTGTAGTCATAAAAGTAGAATCAGGGACGACAATGAGGGTGGCTAGAAATAGCGTAGCCCTCAAACGAGAGAGATAAACAGAAGGCAAAAACCATAAATGAGTAACTTCACACAACATCTCTAATAGCCAAATCTGCACTGATATGAAGAAGACAACGCTGGAAACAGTGGCTCGGACAATGGAGTTAAGACAGAATATAGTTACTATTCCTGAAGGGGTAAGACTAAAGGCAAAACAGGCTGTTGACCGACTAGCTATTAGTTAAGAGATTAAAGTCACCAAGGTAGTTCAGTGAATCAATATGACTATATTATAGTTGGCAGTGGTATTGCTGGGCTATATACTGCCCTGCTGGCAAAGGAGCAGGGGAGTGTGCTTATTATAACCAAAGGCAGTATTGATGACTGCAATACCAAGCATGCCCAAGGGGGCATTGCTGCCGCTATAGGTAGGGATGATTCTCCTGAGATTCACTTTCAGGATACCATAGCTGCTGGAGGTGGCTTGTGTGATGAAGAAGCAGTGCGTATCTTGGTAAATGAAGCCCCTGACCGCATTACCGACCTGGTCAATTTTGGGATTCCCTTTGACACCCTTGATGGAAAGATTGCCCTGACTATGGAGGCAGCTCACAGTGTGCCCCGCATCCTGCACGCTGGGGGTGATGCCACTGGCGAACATATTGAACTTACCTTAAGTAGAAAGGTACGTGATTCTAAAATCCAAGTGCTTGAAGATTGCCTGGCTACTGAGATTGTGGTAGAAAGGGAGACAGTTAAGGGAATAAGAGCCCTTGATTGCCGCACTGGTTCTATTGAGGAATTCAGCTGTCGCTGCCTAGTTCTGGCTACCGGTGGCGCCGGGCAGCTATTCAAGTTCAACACTAACTCTGATATAGCTACTGGAGATGGCATAGCCTTAGCCTTCAACGCCGGTGCAGAGATAGTTGACATGGAATTTTTCCAGTTCCACCCCACCGCCCTGCGCCTGCCTGGGGTAACCCCCTTTCTTATATCTGAAGCAGTCAGGGGTGAAGGGGGGATGCTGCGTAATGTAGAAGGCTACCGCTTCATGTCTGACTATACACCAGAGACTGACCTGGCACCACGAGACATAGTGGCTCGTAGCATACTATACGAGATGGAAAAGACGGGCTTAGACAGGGTCTTTATTGATGTTACCCATTTACCACACTATGTTATTACCACTCGATTTCCTCATATATACCGCTTCTGCCTAAACCACGGCCTAGATATAACTAAAGGTCTGATACCAGTGGCACCAGCGGCTCACTATATGATGGGTGGTATCAAGGTCAATACTTGGGGGGAAACCCACATAGCTGGATTATTCGCTACTGGTGAGACTGCCTGCGCCGGAGTCCACGGAGCCAACCGGCTAGCCTCAAACTCAATGCTTGAAGTAGTTGTGTTTAGCAAAAGAATTATGGAAAAAACCAGAAAGGGAGCTAGGTTAGAGCCACATATTACCAGCCAGGGTGCAGAGGTTCACCACCGGCTGAGCCAGAGGCAGGTTGTTGAGAATGTGCCTGCCCCTAGCCTCTCTGCTTTGCAACTACTTCACTGGGATAAAGTGGGCATCATTCGCGATAAGGAAAGCCTGACCAGTGCCGCTGATACCTTGGCTGCCTGGCAAAAGTCCTTACCTCAGCCGACAGACCGCCCTTCCTACGAGCTAAGCAACCTGGTGCTGACCGGTCGGTTAGTAACTGAGGCAGCCCTGCTTAGAGAAGAGAGTCGTGGGGCTCATTTCCGCTCCGACTTTCCCCAGAGCTTACCTCAATGGCAGTACCATATCGTATTCAAAGCAAAATGATAAAGACAGGGTATCCAAGAAGGGCAAAACTCCTTCAAGAATATCCTTCCCCCTCATGATAGGAATATATATCCATATCATGGAGAGGGGGATATAGGGGGTGAGTTAGGTGAATGAACTTCAACCTTATCAAGAACAAATTGATAACATTATAGACCTTGCTCTAGCTGAGGATATAAGCCACGGTGATGTTACCAGTGAGTTGCTAATACCACCTGAACTGCAGGGGAAGGCATTTATAGAAGTTAAGGCAGAGGGGATATTGGCTGGTGGTGAGGTAGCCAAGAGGGTATTTCTCATGGTTGCCCCGTCACTCAAGGTTGAAGTGCTTATTGAAGACGGCGCCAAGGTTCAACCTGGGGACATAGTAGCCACTATTTTGGGTAATGTAACTAGCATCTTCAAAGCAGAGCGGGTAGCCCTCAACTTCTTACAAAGGCTTAGTGGCATCGCTTCTGAGACAGCCAAATATATAGCCAAAACCGGTGGAGCTAAGGTCAATATTACCGATACTCGCAAGACCACCCCGGGCTTAAGGTTACTGGAAAAGTATGCGGTGCGCATCGGTGGTGGACAGAACCACCGATATCATTTGGGTGATGGTATTCTGATTAAGGATAATCATCTAGCCGCGTTGCGTGCCCTGGGCATGAGCTTAAAGGATATTGTAGCCAAGGCTAAACAGAATGTCCCCCAAGGCTTAAAGGTTGAGGTGGAGGTCGACACTGTCCAGGAAGCCCTGGATGCAGCCCAAGCCGGGGCTGATATAATCATGCTGGATAATATGAGCCCTGATGAAATGAGCAGGGTAGTGAGCCAAATGCCAAGTCAGGTTAAGATTGAAGCCTCAGGGGGTATTACCCTGGCTAATGTCGGCGCCGCAGCTATGACCGGGGTTAATACTATCTCTATTGGTGCCCTTACCCATTCTCCCAAAGCCCTAGACATTAGCCTTGAACTGGAGCCACAGACACTCAAGCTACTGTAGGTCATCTTTACCGGGGCTTCCTGGCACTGACCAGATAACTATCGCTGCTATCATCTATCCTTATATCGGTAAATCCAGCCATTGATAGTATTGTTTGTATCTCACTCTCATCGGGAATGATGTCATTCTGCACTGCGGGGATTCCGTGGTGCATCTCATTAATCTTATCTCGGCTTGAGGTATGGCAGATAAACAATTTACCGCCGCTTTTAGTTACCCGCTTAATCTCGGCGAGGGCTCTCGGCTTATCTTTGAAGTGGGGAAAGCTTGAGTAGCATACTACAGTATCAAAGATTTGGTCACAGAGAGGGATGTTGGTTACATTGGCTTGAAGGTAATCAATGTTGCTGTTAAAGCCCTTAGCTCTTGCCTTCTTTAACATTTCCTCAGCAACATCCAAGGCAACTATCTGTCCATTCCTCCCAATCTCATCCAAGAGAAAGGGAATGAAGACACCGGTTCCTGTCCCCACATCAAGTATTGTGGAACCAGGCTTAATATTTAGTCGCCTAGCTATTCGCTTAAGTTTGGACGTGTCTTTTTCCGAAACGGTTTCATCCCAGATAGCTGCCTTCTCATTGAAATATGCTCTAATCATTATTGCCCTCCAGGAGTGGTTTTTCCTGCCAGCCCTTCACCTTCCTCTTGGGGGAGAAAATAGCCGCTATCATAAAGATTACCGACGAGGTTACCACTATGGTGGCTCCGCTGGGAATGTTAAAAAGGTATGAGAATAAGAGACCTATCCAGCCAGAGAGAACACCAAAACCTGCCGAAAGCAAAAACATTCGTTTCATGCTGTAGGTGAGCTGGTAGGCAGCCGCTGCTGGATTCAGAATCAGGCTGAAGATTAGCAGTCCACCGATGGAGCGTAAAGATGCGGTGATAGTAGCCCCGGTCAAGAACAGGACACCATACAAGACCAGTGTTGCCGGGATACCTACTGCCAGTGCCATGTCACGATGAAAAATGGTGGCTTGAATTTCTTTATAGAAGATAGCCACCAGTCCCACCACAACCACGGTTACTATTCCCAAAAATATGATGTCGCTTCTGGTATTGGTGAGGATGCTTCCCCATAGTAGCTCGAGGGCTGATGATTTGCTGCCAGGCATCAGCCCCATAAAGAGGAAGGCAAGCCCCAGCATAAGAGAAAAGATGACACCTAGTGAGGTTTCGGGACTAAGCTCCCCGCGGTCAGCGAGAGGACCAATAATAGCCGCTGATAGAAGGCTAAAAGTAAAGGCACCGAGCAGGGGATTAAAACCTAACCACAGGCCAAGCAGTGCTCCGGCAAAGGCAGCGTGTGCCATAGCCACACCGATAAAGGGCATGTGCATTAGCACCACGAAAACGCCTATGGTGGCGCAGGCAATACCACCGAGAAAGGCAGAAATGATGGCATTCTGCATGAATTGGTAACCGAAGATGGATAGGTCCAAGCCAGCCTCCTTAGCCTTAGACCAAAATGGCCTCTCTCTGCCGCTTCTTCACTGCCGAGATAGGCATATCATATAACTGGCTGAGGTTATCATTAGTGAGCAGTTCATCGGGAGAGCCCTCGCCCCAGATGAGTCCTTCCTTCATTAGCACCACCCGGTCGCAGGTGACAGGTAGACAGCTTAGGTCATGGGTCACAAATAGAGTGGTGAGGTGCCGTGAATCATGAATTAGCTTTACCAGCTCCAGGATATCTGTTTTTGCCCTCCAATCCAGGGAAGCTGTTGGCTCGTCAAGCAGAAACAATTCTGGCTCCTGTGCCAGACAACGAGCTATGGCTACGCGTTGTTGCTCACCTCCGGAGAGATGACCAATAGGTCGCTGGGCAAGATGAGTCATGCCCACCAGGGCTAATACCTCGTCCACAATTTCCCAGTCGTGCTTGCCTGGTTTTCTAAGTAAACCCAAAATTCCATAACGCCCTATCATCACCACTTCACGAACATTCATCGGCATACGCGGGTCTATGTTCTCAATTTGAGGCACATAGCCAATCTTCTTCCTCAGAGAGTGGCTCTTACCCGGAGTGAGGTATTGTCCCAGCACGCATACGCGTCCGTGGAGCAACTTGCCTAATCCGTTGACTATGGTGAGAAGAGTGGTCTTCCCTGCCCCGTTGGGACCAACTATGCCGACAAACTCGCCAGACTTTACTTTAAGGGATACCCCCCGGAGGGCAATATCCTCTCGGTAAGAAACTACGGCGTTCTCAATATCTATGGCGGTATTGCTCATTTACTACCTCTCATATCCTATCTTGGTATTGGGCTATTGGGCTATCGCCTCCAGTAGCAGCTCAATATTTCGGTCTATGGCTTTCTCCCAGGTCTCGGTATTATCAAAGCCACCTGGGAAATTGGAAAGTATTACCCTTTTGCAGCCAAGCTCCTCAGCTATCCCTGCCCCGGCATTCTGCCCGCTCTGCAGGTTATCAATAATCAGGGTTACCCCTGCCTGTCTACCCTTGTCTACCAAGTCTTTTACCACTTTGGGGGTAAGTGAATCGGGGTCGCCATAGGTAGCAACCATATTGAGTCCAGCCCACTGGACAAACCCAGGTAACTGGTCAGCGCACATAACATTTACATCTGAGAGGTTCACCTGAGCCAGCTTGGCTTTTATCTCAGCCTCTTTAGCCTCAATCTTTTCTTTAAATTCGGCTGCCGACTTCTGATAAGCAGAACTATTTTTGTCATCTACCCGGCACAGGGCAGTGGTAATCTTATCAGTTGCCTCTAGCTGTACCGGTGGCGTTATCCAGTTACCTTTTACATCAATGGTGACTACCGTAAGGTCAGGATTATTGGCTGATGCGATTAAATCCTGGGAAAACATCTCCCCCTGCCAGCCATGGAGGAGAAAGAGGTCGGCATCAGCCAGCTTCTGAATATCGCCGGGTTTGACATCAAAGTGCCCTGGGCATTGTGCTGGTGGAATAATGTTGACCACATCAACCATGTCGCCCCCCACTCTTTCCACTATGGAAGCTAGCAGAGAAGTGCTAGTAACTATCTTGAGCTTTGATGTGCCTGCTGGCGAGCAACCGCCCAAAATTGAGGCGGTAACTAGGCTCAAGACTAGAATAGTGATAACAAGAACACTGGATTTTTTCATAAATGTGACTCTCCTTTCTATGATATTCCTCATGGTTTATAAGCAATTTAAAGCATTTGCAATAAGATGCAACAATGGCATAAAAAAATTTATTTACTACAATTTATACAGCGACCGAAAATAGCCAGGTGCCTCAGGTCGGCATCAAATTTATATTCTTGGAGTACAGCATTCCTGAGGTTAGACAAAACCGATTCATCAAGGTCAATTATGGCTCCACATTCCCGACAAACCAGGTGATGGTGATGCCCCTTGTCTGCAGGATGATATCTGACTCGACCTCCTCCGAGGTCAGTCTCGGTCACCAGACCAAGTCCTTTTAACAGTTCCAGGGTGCGATAGACGGTTGAGATGTTAACATGGGGGTATTTAGCCAGCACCTGGGCGTAAATTTCATCAGCACTAATATGGTTATCGCTATTTTCAATAGCCGACAGAATCATCATCCGCTGAGGTGTCAGCCGATATCCTAGTTCACTTAATTTGCTGATTATATCCCCGGGCTGGTTCACTTTAGCTTTCACCTTATATTATACTAAAACACAGTAATTATTGCAACCGTTTGCTTTTGAAATTAGTTTCAATAAAACTTTTTTAAGATTATTCTTTGCTGTCCAGTAGTATTGTTACCGGACCATCGTTATGGATTTCCACCTGCATATATTGTTGAAACCGCCCAGTTTCCACCTTCAATCCGGTGACACGAGCCTGCTCCACAAACTGCTCAAATAATTCCTCAGCTTGAGCCGGTGGTGCTGCCTCGATAAAGCTAGGCCGGCGACCCTTCTTGGTATCAGCCAAGAGGGTAAATTGGCTCACCAGCAATAGCTCGCCTTTAATATCCAGAGCCGAAAGGTTAAACCTGCCTACTTCATCAGAAAAGATGCGCAGATTGACTGTCCTTTGTGCCAGATACTGCGCATCCTTTTCTGTATCCCCATTGGCTACGCCTATAAAAACCACCAGCCCCCGACCAATCTTACCCACTACCTCACCGCCAACACTAACCGAGGCTTCAGTGACTCGCTGGAGTAGTGCCTTCACCCTTGCTTCCCCTTTGGTTTTTCCTGGTCAGGCGCTGCCTCCTCGCCTTTCTCAATAGTGTTACCTTTACGATTATCTGTAATATAGAAGCCGCTTCCCTTAAAGATAATAGGAACGGAATGAAGGACACGGCGTGCCTTCCCCTGACACTTGGGACAGATAGCTACTGGTTCTTCATCAAACCTCTGCTTTCTTTCAAAATTAAAATGGCAAAGACTACACTCATACTCATAGATAGGCACTATCTCACCTCACCCAAATTTTTTCTTGTACAGTTTACCGTAATTGGCCACAAAAGACAAATTTAGTTAGCGATGAGCTAAATATTGACGATTGGCACATCTATCGCTATAATATGGACAATTGACATCTTAACCAGATTCTACACAATAAAAAGATAGGAGTATAATATAGCATTAAATCATTAGACCAGGGTAATGAAGATACTTTTTATTGTCCAGAGTATAGACTATATTGATTCACTCGGTATGATGCTGATTTCTGCCTTAGCTAAGGCAGCAGGGCACACTACCCACCTGGGAATATTGAGCCGGGAAAATATAATAACCAAGATTCAAGACTTTAAGTCTGTCCTTTTTGTAACGCATCACACAAGCTAAACAGAGGTAAGAATGGAGATTTAGACTTTAGGGCAACGACCTTCTTATTGTTTAAATCACAGTAGACGGCATCCAGCATCATTGCCAGCATTTTAGCCTTCTCTTCTTCAGTGGCTTCGCACTAGATTGTCAACATATTTTTTAGCTTGTCACCGGCCGAAATTGCCATAACTTTTAACGGTGAGGAGCTTAGAACCGAAGAACTCCTAGATGACTTTGAATATTATCTTGTACTATACTTCTACGACAAACCCTTACCAATGAGGTTCGCGCGGTGATCATTGTCATCGGCAATGCAAAAGTTTGGCGCATTGGCCGAGTGTTATAGCTATCGGTAAAATCATGGAAAAGCCCACAATTTACCTTGCTGAGACCGAAGACAGAATATCCTTGGTCAACTGGGTTCTGGAGAAAGTCCAGGCTGACTTTGCTCAATCTCAGGGGCTGAAGGTCTTCGTTAAGCCCAACATCGTTTCCCATGAGCCTTACCCTACTACCACCCACCCCCAGGTGCTGGCCTCGGTTTTGGACTTCTTACTTGATTGTGGCTGCCAAGTCGTGGTTGCTGATGGTCCCGCCTTTGATGCTGGCGACTCTGAGAGGATAATATCAAGCCACCCTCTAAGAGAAGTCTGCAATGAAAGAGGAATTGAACTGCAAAATCTGCACAAGCAGGGATTTAGGAAGGTTAGAGCCAAGAGCATGAGTCTGGAGCTCTCGATTTTAGCCTTTGACTGTGAGTATATTATCTCCTTGCCCGTTTTGAAGCCGCATAAGGCATGCTACATGACAGGGGCACTTAAAAACCAATTTGGCTTTCTGCGCAACCGAGAGCGGATCATGATGCACACCAGGTTAAAGAGCCTGAGCAAAGGCATCGCTGAGGTCAACAGTGTCGTGAGGCCGAACCTCTTTATTGTGGATGCAATCGAGACCTATAGGCATGCCAATGAGAGACGACATGGAGGGAGAGAGGTGAAGTTGGGCTATATGTTAGCTGGCAGGGACCCTGTGGCACTGGACTCTCTTGGCTTAGAGCTGTTGAAAGGTGTCGAGACCAGCTTACATGATGAGCGTCCGGAAAATGTAGCTTACATAGCGCATGCGCTCAGGCTGGGTCTAGGAAGCATCGAATATGAGGTGGAGAGGGTTTCCTGGAAATGATTAACACACTTCACCTAACGGGACTAGCATAAAATATGACCGAGGGTTCTTCAAGGGTAAGAAGGATGTCTTTATAGGCATTTGTGCTTCCACAATCGCGCTTGTCTATTGTAGCTGGGAGCCATCACTATTTCTTAATGTTTATACTAAGTTGGGTGATAATCAAAAATGAGGAGGCTTGATGCTCGCCACTAATAATTAGTGGGTGATGATTAGCGCCAGATGGAAGTTGTCACACGCTTCACTTTTTTGTTCAGCTGACAAGCTGTAGGTGATATGTAGTAGGGAGGTGTTGAGCCGAAAACTTTAGTGTCGTATAATTCACCGTGGAAAGGAGCTGAGGAGGTCACATCTTTTAGATTGATATCCTCATAATATTGGTGGGGCTGTAACCCCGTAAATACAACCACTGGAGGTTATGTTGTGTGCGTCACGAAGGCTAGACGGAGAGGGGCAAAGCTTATAGTCATAGCCCCAAGATTCAGTAAGACAGTTGGCGCTGTTTGGCGGCATATGTTCCAATGTGAATAGTGCCCAGAGACCATCGACAAAGGAGGAGAACAATGGTTGAGAAAGAGGTTGGGAAGCGACGGATAGAAACTGACGTAGTGATTGTAGGTTATAGCGGTGCTGGTGCCACAGCTGCAATTAGTGCCCATGACAATGGAGCAAGGGTTACCATTTTGGAGAAAATGCCAACTGGTGGCGGCAATACATGTATATCTGCCGGCGTGCTAATGGGTGCATCGGACATGGAAGCTGTTGAATATATCGCGGCGCTTTGCTTTGGGACTACGGAGCACGAGGTAATTGAGACATTTGTAGAAAAGGCCATTAAGAATAGGGACTGGATCGAGGAAATCGGGGGAGGGACTGAGCCTTATGCCCTAGGCCTTAGTATTCTTTATCCCACTATCAAGGCCCCATGTTGGTCGAATATCCCTGGTGGGGATGCTATCTCCTGGTACAATGTTAGACGTAGTAAGGGTGAAAGCGAGAAGGGCCAGTATTTTGGGGCGGAACTGTGGAAGCTCCTTTCAACCAATGTCGAACGGAGGGGGATTAGGGTTATGACCAGCACTCCGGCAAAAGAACTAATCACGAATGAGAGGGGAGAAGTAATTGGTGTCAACGCGGAAAGGGGAGGGGAAAAGATTTCAATCCTGGCTAAAAGGGCTGTAATCTTGGCGTGTGGGGGTTTTGAATATAATGAGGCTATGAAGCAGGCATTTTTACCTTGCGGACCCTTTTACGCCCTAGGAAGTCTAGGTAATACCGGCGACGGTATTATGATGGCACAAAAGGTTGGGGCTGCATTATGGCATATGGCAGCTGTCGCCTGCGTTATTGGTTTCAAGGCTCCCGAGTATGAGTCTGCCTTTCATATAATGATGTGTAGCGAAAGACATGTTTATGTTGATAGAGACGGCAAGCGTTTTGTAGATGAGGCTGGAGTGGAGATGCATAATATGGGGTGGGCGGTTTCCTTATTTGATTTTAACCGCGCTTGTTTTCCACGCATACCTACGTATGCTATCTTTGATGAGATTGCCAGACGAAAGGGTCCGCTGGCGAGGCCGACGGGTGCTAATCTCGACTATGAATGGAGTTTGGACAACTCTAAAGAGATAGCCAGGGGATGGATAAGTCAAGGTAAAACAATAAGCGCGCTGGCTAAAAAGATATCAGTAGACCAGTCAAGCCTAGAGAATACTGTCGCCAGATATAATGAATTCTGCAAAACTGGCAAGGATGCCGACTTTGGTAGGTCTATGGAAAGCCTTGGGCCAATTGAACAAGCTCCGTATTACGCCATCAAGCTCTGGCCCTGCCTGCTAAACACTCAAGGTGGCCCATGTCGAGACAAAGACTCAAGGGTGCTGAGCTACGAAAGTAACCCCATTCCCCGATTGTATTCAGCCGGTGAGTTGGGATCCCTATGGGGCCTTCTATACGAAGGTGGAGGCAATCTCGCAGAATGTCTTGTTTCTGGGCGTATTGCAGGACGAAATGCTGCGGCTGAGGAACCATGGTGATAATCACTCCGGGAAATACGTTGATTGTTCAGAGGCAATTTGTCATTGATGCTCCTCAGCAAAGGGTGTGGGACCTATTGGCCAGGGTTATCTATCAGTGTCTGCCTCTTGAAAAGATGGATATCGTGAATGAAAGAACCTTTAATGCTGAGGTGAGATGGAATTTGGCTTTTATTGGCCTAACGTTCCATCTAAAGGGAGAATTCATAGATATATCACCACCCAATTTCCTCAGTTGCGCACTCTCGATGAAAAGGGGGCTAATTCAGTTAGGCCTTAAGGTTGCATTTACATTAAGGCCGGTTAATCATCACAAGACCGAAGTCGTCTGTAGAGTTGAGGAGGGGAAGGGAATAAGAAAACTGGTGAGGTGGGTTATGAGAAAACCAGAGCAACGCTTCGCTGGAAATGTGTTTAATTCGATGAGAGTACGACTTGAGCAATTATGCTAGTAGAATCAGTCTCTATAGAGTTCTCCCTCTTAGTACAAAGGATTCGTTTAAATGCGGAGCAAATAGAGAAGGCAGTGGACATCCTGTCTCATTCCAGTGCCATCTTAAAGCCTTCCTTGGAGTTATTGAACTCATACTGAGGGATTCTACGAGGTAACAGGAGGTTCCTTTGATATTCCTGAACTAAGAGAAGAGTTATTAGAATGGGAAAGGGCATATAATGCAATAAGACCACACCAAGTACTGGACTATATGATGTTGCTTAAATTTTTGGAGCAGTGGAAAGAAATTCAAGGAAAGGAGATGAGGTGTCACTAATCACCTGAACGAGTACAAATTCTTGACAAATTACTTCACCCTTTTTATAATCACTAACAGGCTGTTTAAATTAAAATTGCCTCATAAAAAGGTGAGCAGGTGAACAAACGAGTGCCCCAAGCAAAGCTCGGGGTGCTCGCCAGGGTTTCCGAGGCTGTGTCACGGTATCAAAGGGATGATACGGAAACTTGGGAGGCCCAGGTGTCCCATACTTAACGATAGCAGAACAAATCTGCGTTTGCTTGGATGTTTTATTGATTGTGGAAAGTGAGAAGCACACGAAGACGAAAGGAAGGAGAGATGGCATATGATCTATGACTATTATAAGCAGTTTCCCGATATCCATCCAAATATAATACTAAAGGCAGAGCTTAACCGACGAGGTGTAGACTTCACCAAGGAAGCAATAGAGGCGTTTAAGCGCAGGGACGATCTCCATTGGAAGGGTTACCATGTTTTCTCCTATGATGTGCAAGATCCGGTGTTTTACGGAGCTAAGATACCTTCAGATTTTTTCCTCGAAGATGGCAGCGCTGTTTATGAACGGACAAATCGTAATTCCCCTTACTCCATCGACTTTCGCGATGGCAGGTTTGTAGTCATTGAAAACAATGAAATCATTGCCGATAATCTCACATTTGCTCCTAAGCCAAAGTACTATGACATGCAGTTAGAAGATGGAACTAAGTTACCAGCCATTGTCAATTCGTTCGGTAACGAGCTTATGTTTATCACCTTTAATAAGTATTGCGAATTTTGGAACACCCACGATGAGTGTATGTTTTGTGACATAAATACGCAATTGAGGAAGCAGGCGAAGAGCGAAGAAGACGTGGTGGCTAGAAAAGACCCGGCTGTGATTACAGAGGTTGTAAAAACAGTCCGGACTTTAGACCCTCATTTGAATATAGTAGTTATGAGTGGCGGGACGATTCTCACTAAGTATCAAGGTCAGACTGAGATAGAGTTTTATTGCCGGCGCCTGGAAGCAGTGAGGGAAGGGTTAGGGGGTACCTGGTTACCGGCTTCTGTGCAGATCGTGGCTCACGACGACGAAGAGTGGAAAAGGCTTTACGAGACTGGCGTGGCTAGTATTCACGCCAACATGGAAGTTTGGGATGAGAGGCTTTTCAACTGGATATGCCCAGGAAAGGCTAAATTCATAGGTCGGGATGAATGGATAAAGCGCATGATCCGTGGGGTAGATTTCTTTGGCTGGGGCAAGATTAATCCTAATTTTGTGCTTGGAGTAGAGATGGCTAAACCTCACGGCTTTGAGGATGTTAGCTCTGCGGTCAAGTCTACCGCTGAGGGCTGGGATTTTCTAATGAGCCATGGAGTACTCCCTAGGCATGCCTACTGGACTATTGAGCCTGACTCCGCCTTTAGAGACCAGCAAATTCCCCCACTTGAGTATTTCTTAGAGGTAGAAAAAGCTTACACAGAGCTCCGTTGGAAGCACGGTCTTGACCCTCCTTTCCCGGCTGGGAATACTCGCACTTCTTATTTCCTTTCCTGCCTACAAGATTTTGAGTACTATCATGGGAGTGGGCCTATGTCTAAGAAAAAAATAGAGGCGAGGGGAGGATCAGGAGACCTCAAGGTGGGAGATAGAGGCTTTGTAGCTTAGCTAACGCTCTGAAAAAGGGTTTTTTAGAAGGTTCCAAATTTGATTTTCACTCAAAACGGCTCTGATTAAAAAGATGATGGGGGGTGTGTTTGTTTTTCGATTGGGGAGGTAGCGCAATAAAGTGGCTTAAACCTGTCTGGATAATAAAGTGGAGGATTAGTTATGAAACTTGTAACTGGGATAGATGTAGGAGGGACCTTTACAGATTCGGTTTCGATTGATGAAGAGGGTAATCTCACGGTTGTGAAGGTCCCTTCAACGCCTAAGGATCCATCGGCGGCAGTAATAAATACCCTTGAAAAAATTGCCAGCGTCCTGAACCTGGAAACGAGTGAATACTTAGCCGATGTTGTTAGGATTTGCCATGGCTGCACCGTTAGTACTAACACTGTCTTAACCTTGACTGGTGCTAAAACGGGGCTATTGACAACTAAGGGCTTTAGGGATCATCTAGAGATAAGATGCGGGATAAGGGAAAGTCAGTATGACTATACGGTTCCTCAACCCCCAGCATTGGTGGAGAGACATTTGAGGATTGGGATTGAAGAAAGGGTAGGGTGGAATGGTGAAGAGATTGCGCCTCTAAATGAGGAAGAAGTTCGTAGAGCTATAAAATACTTCAAGGAACAGGGTGTTGAGGCAATAGCAATCTGTTTTCTATGGTCGTTTCGAAATCCAAGTCATGAAAGGCGGGCAGCGGAGATCTGCCGGGAGGAATTCCCCGAGGCATATTTGTCGGTGTCATCGGAGATACTACCTGAAATTCGTGAATATGATCGGATGAGTACCATGGCCCTTAATTGCTATGTTGGTCCTGTCATATCAGCCTACATAAAGAAGCTAGACAGACGCCTTAAAGATATTGGCTATAGGCAACAATTGCTTATCACCCAATCGAACGGGGGTATCATGTCTCCTGAGGTAGCAATTGCCCAAGCAGGGAGGACTCTGCTTTCTGGTCCAGCTTGTGCTCCCGCAGCAGGGATTTTTTACGGCGATATGTTTGACAGGGCAAATCTAATTACTATTGATATGGGCGGCACTAGCTTTGATGTCTGTCTAATCAAGCAAAGAGCACCTTGGATGGCAACAGAGCGTGATGTAGCCGGTTTTTACCGCCTTAGGCTACCATCGATTGATGTTCATACTATTGGGGCTGGCGGCGGAAGTATAGCATGGTTGGATAGCAAAGGAGCCTTGCATATTGGACCACAAAGCGCTGGTGCGGACCCAGGGCCAGTTTGCTATATGCGAGGCGGAGAAGAGCCAACGGTTACTGACGCTGATTTATTGCTGGGGTATCTTAATCCTGATTATTTCCTAGGTGGAGAAATTAAGTTATACCCTGAGCTTAGCAGAAAAGCAATTGAGGAAAAGATTGCAAAGCCAAGAGGCATGGATGTTATCGAAGCAGCACGGTCAATATACGCTATAGTAAATGCCAATATGGCAACTGCAATTTCAGTTGTTTCCGTTCAACGGGGAGAGGACCCGAGAGAGTATACTATGGTAGCTGCTGGAGGAGCTGGACCCGTACGTGCGGTGAGACTAGCTCAGGAGCTTAAGATTCCTCACATAATAGTTCCGCGGATATCTTCAGTGTTTTGTGCTCTTGGAAGTGTTATCTCTGACTTGAGGCACGACTTTGTCAGAACGGTGACTACTACAACGGCGGCAATAGATTTTGACCGAATAAATGAGCTATACCAGGAAATGGAAATGGAAGCAAACAAGATGCTGGATATTGAGGGGATAGTCGAAGGCGACAGGAGTTTTAATAGAACAATGGACATGAGATATATAGGCCAGTTCCACGAGGTAGAAGTAACAGTACCAAGTGGTACATTGACCGCGGAGCACATTCCTGGGATTGTTGAGCATTTTCACGAGCGGCATGAGACACTGTACGCTTACAGAGATGTTGTCCCGACAGAGATAATAAACCTCAGACTGACCGCTTTTGGTAGAGTGACAAAACCATTCCTTAGAGAGTGGGTATACGGTGAAAAGGATGCCAGTAGATACATAAAATCGAAGAGGGAAGTTTACTTTGAAGAGACAGGTCTTACTTTGACACCGATTTATGATGGGGACCAGATGGAGTACGGTAACTTTATAGAAGGTCCAGCTATCGTTGAACAGAAGACGACTACAATAGTTGTCCCCCCTGGCTGTAGCCTAGAACTAGGCAAATATGGGGATTACCTGATTGAAGTACCTATCTGAACAATATGGAGGTTAGTAGGTGAACGAGAAAGAAGTCGGTAAGTTCGTATTCAAAATCCATCCCATAGATTTCGAAGTGATGCGCAATACTCTATCGGCTATCACCAGTGAGATGGGCATCACGATGGAACGGACATCACGGAGTCCACTTTATCATTCGGGGCGTGATTTCATAACAACCATATTTGATAGAGACGGAGGGCTAGTGGCACTTGCTTCATATGTTCCAGTGCTCACGTTATCTACTGCTTTCGCAGTCAAGGCAACCTTGAAATACTTTGGGGATGAGATTTATCCAGGGGACCTTTTCCTAGTTAATGACCCATATGCTTTTGATGCAGGTAATCACCTTTCGGACTGGGCGATGCTGCTTCCTGTTTTTTATAAGGATGAATTCATTTTTTGGTCTGTAAATAAAGCACACCAGATAGATACTGGTGGTGGGGCGCCGGGTGGATATAATCCTGATGCTAGAGACATCTTTGCCGAAGGCATTAAAATCCCACCGGTTAAGTTTTATGAAAAGGGAAAACTCAGAAGAGACGTGTTTGACCTCATTCTTGGCAATGTCCGTTATCCAGAGATTCAGCGTGGTGACCTATGGTCGATGATTGGCTCAGTCAGGATTGGTGAAAGGCGTCTTACGGGTCTTGTAGAGCGGTATGGTATAAAGACTACGAAGGATTTCATTGCAGATTTATATGGATATTCTGAAGCCTTAATGAGGGAAGAGATAGCTAAGATTCCAGATGGAACATACTATGGTGAAGCATCACAAGATGGTTTGTCCCCGGGCTCAATTCTTACTATACGCTGCAAGACAACGGTTAAAGGCAGTGACTTAACGATTGACCTTAGTGAATCTGATGAGCAAGTACAGGGATATTACAACAGTCCGATTGGCAATACATATAGCTCTGTAATCACTGCCCTGACGACCTCGATAGCTAAAACTATAGTGCATCGTTGTGAAGGGTGCTTCAAGCCGGTTAGGATTATAACTAAACCAGGGACGGTCTGTCATTGTCTCCCCCCCGTGCCAACGGGGAGTTGCACGAATTTTCCAGCCAAGCCGATTATCAATGCTGTCTGGGATTCCTTGGCTAAGGTGATTCCAGAGCAGGTGCCGGCTGGCGCTGGTGTCCTCCCCACCTTCAGTATCACAGGTACCGATCCTAGGCGTGGCGAGCCATACGCAAATCTTGACATGCTCAGCGGTGCCGTTGGGTCTGGTGCCATTTTCGGAACAGATGGGTGGCATGGTGTGGGTATGGAACCCGGCGGTGGGGGTCTGCGCAGACCTCAGATAGAAGTGGTTGAACTTGCTTATCCATTGCTATGGAGGAAATGGCAGCTCCTAACAGATACCGGGGGGGCTGGTAAATGGCGCGGCGGGACAGGTGTTGAGGAAACATTCATCAACGAGGGGGGACCTGGATTACTGGCAGAGGTCGGAAATGGCTTTATAACTAGCCCAGGTCCTGCGATAAAGGGTGGGAGGTGTGGTCCCCTAAACAAGCGGTACATCATTCGGCAGGATGGTTCAGAGGTCGATGCTAGTCGGCGTGGATTATTTGAGATGGAACCGGCTGACACGATAGTTTATCGGAGTTCAGGGGGATGTGGTGTTGGCGATCCTCTGGAAAGAGACGTAGAAAAAGTGAGGGAAGATGTGATTAATGAGTTTGTCTCCATAGAAAGTGCTAGGGATGACTATGGAGTGATAATAGCCCCCAAAACCTTTACCGTGGATTATGAAGCAACCAAAAAGCTGAGGGAGGGAAAAAGGTGATGAGCCACCCTGGAGGTTGAGTTCTGCATTTCCAGAATGTGACTCAAGCCTGGTCTTACTTTTGGGACTAACAGTGGGAAAACTTATGAATTGTTAAGGGAGAGCAGGTTTGTTGTGAGTGATGACTGGTTATGGTTTTTTGACAAGTTAAGCGGTAAGAGAAAACGAGTAGGAGGTGTCCAACTGTGGCAGAACAGAGGGTCGAAACTCCATCAGGTATCCCCATTAAAGAGGTTTACGGGCCAGACGACATAAAGGACCTAGATCATGTTAGGGATTTAGGAAACCCCGGGGGGTATCCTTTTACTCGGGGGATCCATCCCCAGATGTATCGGGGGCAGATGTGGACAAGGCGCTTTCAAGTAGGATTTGGCACTCCCCAAGACACTAATGAAAGATTGAAATTCGTTCAGCGTGAAGGGGCAACTGCTTTTACTTGGACCCTCGATCAGCCTAGCACTCACGGTTTTGATGCTGATCATCCCCTGGCAGAGGGCTGCGTAGGCATTACTGGGACTTCTATCTCTACTCTGGAGGATGTTGAAGCTACTTTTAGCGGATTCTCTCCAACTGAGACTAGTGTGACCCTGTCTATGGGAAACATTGTTGAGGCACCATTCTTGGCCTTGTATACGGCTTTTGCTGAAAAACTCGGGTTGCCTTTGGATAAAGTTCTGGGAACTATCCAAGTTGACCCGATTTTCATCCTCGGACACGGATTTCGCAGTATCCTGGGCCACTTCATGCCACCAGATTTGATTTTACGATTGGCAGTTGATAACGTTGAATTTTGCAGTAAGAATCTACCAAAGATGAACTGGCTCGCTGCAAATGGGTATAGCTTCCGCGATAGTGTTGGTGTCAGCGCAGTTCAAGAAGCAGCCTTCAGCTTAGCTGCTGCATTTTTCCTCTTAGAGAAGGGACTTGAGAGAGGACTTGACATTGACCAATTTGCCGGTCGAGCTGCTTTCCTCAACTCCTGCCACATAGACTTCTTTGAAGAGATAGCCAAGTTCAGGGCCATGAGACGGATATGGGCCAGAACCCTCAAAGAAAGGTTTGGGGCTAAGAATCCGCGCTCGATGTGGTTCCGGACGGCGGTTCAGACCGCGGGCTCTTCATATACCACCCAGCAACCGTTCAACAACATCGTTCGAGGTACTATTGAGTTCCTGTCAGGAATCTTCTCCGGTCTCCAATCCTTCATGGTAGCTTCCTACGATGAGGGTATTAGCTTGCCTACTGAGGAGTCGTCTCAGATGTCCCTAAGGATCCAGCAGATCATAGGGCTTGAGACTGGTGTTGCCAAGGTAGTAGACCCACTGGGCGGTTCCTATTTCATAGAAAGCCTCACCACTGAAATGGAGGAGGAGATCAATAAATTGCTGGCCGAAATAGAGAGGAGGGGAGGTATATGGAAAGTACTTACGGACGGGTGGATAGAGAGCGAGGTAAACAAGGCACAGTTTAAATATCAGCGGGAGGTAGAAAGCGGTGAAAGGACGGTGGTGGGCGTAAACAAATTCCTAGTTGATAAGGAACCCGAGATAACAATCCACCGAGTAAGGGAAACAGTATGGGAGGAAAAACGCAAGGCTTACTTGAAACAATTTAGGGCAAAGAGAGATAATGTTAGGGTGAAGGAAGCTTTAGCTGAGGTATCGGATAAAGTAAAAGGTAAAGATAATATGGTGCCGATCTTGGTCACAGCCTTTAAGGCAGGTGCTACATTGGGTGAGGTGATGAGTGCTATGCGAGAGGCTGTCGGCTTTAAGGTGGTGTGGTAATATCAACACAGCAGTGAATAAAATAGTCACCAATGCTGACTTAGAACCTAAGACGGTGATTGTATATGTAAGCCAAGCACGCGGAGCGATGAAGGAGGCATTGGAAGGCTAAAAAAACTAGCCGAAATTTGTATTTCTAAAATTGAACAAAAAGAGGGGAGATGAGCGCTAGAAATTTTGACAGAAAGATCAGGGTTTTAATAGCCAAGTTGGGGTTCGATACCCACGATGCTGGGGCAGTGATTGTCTCACAAATGCTGAGGGACGCTGGAATGGAAGTGATTTACCTGGGGGTGCATCAAACCGCGGAGAAGGTGATGGAGGCTGCTAGACAGGAGGATGTAGATGTGATAGGGTTAAGCTTCCAATCAGGCGACCACTTATACTACAGTGAGAGGTTAATTAATCTTATCAGGGAGGGAAGAAACGATTGCATCGTCTTGGTAGGAGGAGTAATCCCAGCGAGAGACATTCCTCAGTTGAAGGAAATGGGGGTGGCAGAGGTCTTCCTGCCTGGCACAAAGTCAACTACCATCGCTAATTTTATCAAGGAAATTGTTTCTGTGCAGAAAAAGTGACAGGAATATCTAAGCGTGGAGTTCTATAAGGATTCCCACAGAAAGTTGAATTTGGTATCACAGTGTGGCACGTGATATTAGCTGCTTTTAATATTGATAGCAGCTTATCTTCGGCTGTTGAGAAGCGCGTGTCGAATTAAAAGACGAACCTGTGTCTAATTTCTACGCTGTGCTTTTGTTAGGTGTGAAAGTAAAGCAATGAAATATGAAATAGACAACGGCTTTTTTCTTAAGCCAAATGATGTAAATTCCCTCGAAAGTGTTTGAGGGCTTTTTTATTTTCAAAAGGGGGCTGCGGTAGGTCGAAAAGCAAACCCGACAATGTAAGGCAATGCAGGGTCAACCGGAGCAGAATGTTAGCCGAACTAAGGAGGTGAGTATGGCTACTGTGGGAGATATAATAAGAAGAAACGCCAGACGATATCCCAACAAAGAGGGAATAGTATTCGAGAACGTTCGGTTGACGTGGGAGGAAGCCAATGTCAGGACAAACAAATTGGCCCATGCCATTATAGACAGGGGCGTGAAGAAGGGCGATAGGGTGGCTATCCTGCAGATGAACTCCCATCATTCCTCGGAACTTCTTTTTGGCTTGGCTAAGGCTGGAATCCTTTCTGTGTCTATTAGATACCGACTGAGCAAGGAGGAAATTGCTTACATCATCAATGACTGCGAGGCGAATACTTTGGTTGTGGCTGAGGATTTTATACAGGTAGTAAATGATTTGAGGAATCAATTACCGCACGTTCGCCGATTTATTGGCATAGGTGATGTCCCGGACTACATGGAACCTTATGAGAAAATGATTGCGCCTTATCCCGGGGAAGAGCCGGATGTCAGCGTAGAGGAAGAGGACCCCTTTAACCTCATCTACACTACCGGCACCACTGGTCTGCCCAAAGGCGTTCTTAGAGATCATCGGAGTATAGAGGTAAATACCTTTCATTTGCTGATAGGCTGTGAGGAAATACACTCAGATGACAAATTTCTTACTGCTGGCTCCTTCTCTTCACTGGGAACACTGGGATTCTACCTGGGGTTTAGCTACTTAGGCTGTACCGAGGTCATTCTCAAACGTTTTGACCCCTTAGCTGTGCTTCAGTCCATAGAAAAGGAGAAGGCAACTCTTTGCCTTTTGCTGCCAACCATGATGACCAGGGTCGTTGACCACCCCGATTTTGGTAAATACGATCTGAGTAGTCTGCGGCTGGTACTGTATGGAGCAAGTCCCATGCCCCTTGAAACATTAAAAAAGACTATGGAGTTACTCCCATCATGCGGATTCTACCAACTATACGGTTCTACGGAGACTTTTTGGGGAGTCGGCCTCCTGCCCAAGGACCATGTCTTAGGTGAGCAAAGATTGACTTCAGCCGGAAGGGAACTAGGTTCAACGGAGGTAAACATCATAGACCAGAATGGGACGGAGGTTCCGACAGGAGAGGCGGGAGAAATCATCATGAAAGGGAGGATGGTGATGAGGGAGTACTGGAAGCTTTCAGAGCTAACTCAGGAGACCCTTAAAGATGGGTGGATTTATACCGGTGATATAGCCAAAAGGGATAAGGATGGTTACATTTACATTGTGGATAGAAAGAGTGATATGGTCATAAGCGGGGGTTATAATATCTATCCAGCAGAGGTTGAGGGGGTACTTTGTGCCCATCCCGCTGTCTCGGAGGCAGCGGTGATCGGGATACCCGACGAACTGTGGGGAGAAGCCGTTAAGGCAATCGTAGTTTTAAATGAAAGGATGACTGCCACTGAGGAGGAGATTATAGAATCCTGCAAGCAGAATTTGGCTAGCTACAAGAAACCCAAATCGGTAGATTTTACCACTGAACCTTTGCCTAAGGGTATGACGGGAAAGCTGCAGCGCAAAGATCTGAGAGAGAAATATTGGAAGGGATACGAGAGAAGGGTTCATTGAGTGGGCAGGAGAGCTTTTCTTAGCTCAGAGGAGGCTAGATGGAAAGGGAAGCCACCGAGTTTCAATTTAGGACCCATCCCATAGATTTCGAAGTGATGCGCAATACTGCATGGGCCATCACCAGTGAGATGGGTATTACGATGGAACGGACCTCGCGGAGTCCAATTTATCACGCCGCTCATGATTTCATAACAACCATATTTGATAGAGACGGAGGGCTAGTTGCAGTCGCTGCATATATTCCGGTGCTCTTGTTAGCTACTTCTTTCGCTGTTAAGGCAACTTTAAAATACTTTGGGGATGAGATTTATCCGGGGGACCTTTTCCTAGTTAATGACCCATATACTTTCGATGCAGGTAATCACCTTCAAGATTGGACAGTGCTGCTTCCTGTTTTTTTTAAGGATGAATTCATTTTTTGGTCTGTAAATAAAGCGTACCAGATAGACATTGGTGGCGGGGCGCCGGGTGGATATAATCCTGATGCTAGAGACGTCTTTGCCGAAGGCATTAAAATCCCACCAGTTAAGCTTTATGAAAAGGGGGAATTCAGAAGAGACGTGTTTGACCTCATTCTTGGCAATGTCCGTTATCCAAAGATTCAGCGTGGTGACCTATGGTCAATGATTGGTTCAGTCAGGATTGGTGAAAGGCGTCTTATGGGTCTGTTGGAGCGGTATGGTATAAAGACCACCAAGAATTTCATTGAAGATTTATATGGATATTCTGAAGCCTTAATGAGGGAAGAGGTGGCTAAGATTCCAGATGGAACATACTATGGTGAGGCATCACAAGATGGTTTGTCCCCGGGCTCGATCATTACTGTGCGTTGCAAGACAACGGTTAAAGGCAGCGACTTAACGATTGACCTTAGTGAATCTGATGGGCAAGTACAGGCATTTTACAACAGTCCGATTGCCAATACCTATAGCTGTGTGTTCACTGCTCTGATGACCTCGATAGGTAAAATTATACCTCATCGTTGTGAAGGGTGCTTCAAGCCGATCACAATTATGACTAAACCAGGGACGGTCTGCCACGCCCTCTTTCCCGCGTTGCAGGCGAATTGCACACATTTTGTAGCCAAGCCGATCATTAATGCTGTTTGGGATTCCTTGGCTAAGGTGATTCCGGAGCAGGTGCCGGGTGGCTGCGGGTCTATTGCTGGTTTTAGTGTTGCTGGTAATGATCCGAGGCGTAATGAAGCATATGCCTGTATAGACTTCCTTGCCAATGCTTCTGGGTCTGGAGCGATATGGGAGACGGACGGCTGGCACGCTGCTGGTCCAGAGGTTACCAGCGGAGGCAGCCGGCGGCCCGAAATAGAGGTGCTTGAACTTGCATATCCACTTTTTTGGAAAAAATGGGAGCTTGCGGTAGACTCAGGTGGACCTGGCAGATGGCATGGAGGAGAAGGCGTAGATGAGATATTCATCAACAAGGGAACCATGGGGCTCTTAGCGGACTTCGGAAACGGATTCGCAACTAGCTCAAGGCCTCTCATCCGAGGTGGTAAAGCAGGACCTTTAAACAGGCGTTACATAATTCGGGAGGATGGTTCAAGAATTGATGCCAGCCGGACGGGGATATATCAAATGATGCCGGGAGATACAGTAATATATGAGGTCACAGGTGGATGTGGTGTTGGCGATCCTCTGGAAAGAGACATCGAAAAAGTGAGGGAAGATGTGATCAATGAGTTTGTCTCTGTAGAAAGTGCTAGGGATGAGTATGGAGTGATGATGGACCCCAAAACCTTTGCCGTCGATTATGAAGCAACCAAAAAGCTGAGGGAGGGGGAAAAAGGCGAAAAGCTACGTTAGAGGTTGAGAAGGTCCCGAATACAGCCTACATATACTTGACAAATGATGGAAGGGATATTAACATTTTATCAAGTGGGTCATAGCGTCATAAGGAGTAATGTGACTCAAAGTTCATACGGGAGGAGGTTAGCGATTATGAAATGAACAACTACCAACTAAGATTTCACATTATCTTAATAAAGGAAGGAGATAGAAAATGAAAAAGGTTATATATTGTCTGGTAGCAGTGGCCTTGTTGGCTGGTTTAGCCGTAGGCTGTGCCCCAGCACCAGCAAAGCCACCCATCAAAATCGGCATTCCATGTCCTTATACTGGACCTACTGCTTTCATCGGGCCGGCTGCGGAAGAATCCTGGAAAATCTACATGGACAAAATAGGCTGGGAGGTGGCTGGTCGGAAAATCGAGCTTATTTTTGAGGATAGCGAAGGGAAACCTGATATAGCGATAGCGAAAGTTAAGAAATTTGTAGAGGCTGATAAGATTCATATCTTGTCTGGGGTTGGCTTGAGCCATGTGGCTATGGCCATACGCGACTATGTCCACGGGGCTGGTATCCCCTTCGTCGCAACCAATGCTCTTACAGATGCAATAACCTTAGACCCAAAGTTTCAGTCCCCGTATATTTTCCGCCCAAACACTACCACTTCACAGAATTCTGGCCCTTCGGCTCCCTATGCTTATTTCGAGCAAGGCTATCGCAAACTAATTACAATTGCTATTGACTATGCGTATGGACGTGATACTGCCCGTGTAGTAAAGGAAAGCTTTGAAGCAGTTGGTGGTGAGATTATTCAGGAAATCTTCTACCCCATGGGAACGACTGACTTTGCTCCTTACATTGGCGTAATGAAACTTGATGAAGCTGATGCTCTCTACCTACAGGTATACGGCGCTAGTGCCATAGCTTTCTCAAGGCAGTATGTGGAATATGGGATGGAGATACCTCTAATCGGCGAAGGCAGCTATTCTGACCAAGACCTCATACCGGCTCACACTGAAGGCGGCCTCCTTGGAGCTATCATGACCGACTTCTGGACTAACGCTTTGGATTTGCCGGAGAATAAGTATTATGTCCAGGAATACAAGAAGAGGATGGGTGTTTTGCCCGGTAAGCAAGCCGTTAGTGCCTATATCAGCGCTCAGGTGATTGTAGCCGCTCTGGAAGAGATCGAGGGTGATATTGAGGATGTTCCTAAGTTTCTCAAAGCTCTGCGAGAAACAGACATTGATACCCCCCATGGCAGGCTTAGATTTGATGCTAACCAAAGTGGTATCCTCAATCTCTATTTCCTTTCATTGGAAAAGGTGGACGGTGAGATACTGAATGTGCCGATTGCTATCCTGCGAGACGTACGGGTCCCGTATGAATATTCGGCTGAGCATTGGAAAGCGAATTTCAAAAAGCTCCGATAGCTCCTGCTCCACAGTTGTGCCACTCTTGCTTGGGGGTTTACTTTCTAGAAGTAAACCCCCAAGCAAATTGATATGTTTCTTATAAAGGATTTATAGGGAAGAAGGAGGGATTAATGGCGTTTAAGGATTTAAGGGAATGGATAGACAAATTGGAGGCTGAGGGTGAACTAAAGAGGATCAAAGCCAAGGTAAATTGGGACCTAGAATTAGCAGAAATTATGAAGAAGGTAATGGCACAGCGAGGGCCAGCACTTCTCTTTGAGAACATTAAGGACTACGAAAATACTCGCTCAACAAGGGTCTTTATGGGCGGCCTTGGCACCCGGCGCCGAATTTGTTTAATGTTGGGTTTACCCAAAGATACGCCTCAAAGGGAGCTGGTTCAGGAAACTAGGAAGCGGTTCAAGGAGCAAGTAAAGCCTATCCGTGTTAATACAGGGCCAGTAAAGGAAAACATCATTAAAGGTGAAGACATAAACCTTTTTGAGTTTCCTGTTCCCAAGTTTAATCCGCTAGATGGCGGGCGATACATTAACACTTTCGCCGGGGTAGTAACCAGGGACCCGGATACGGGAGACATCAATATAGGGATATATAGGGGGATGATATGTGGTAAGAACAAGATAAGTACATTAGTGACTTATTCGAAGGACTGGGGTGTTCACTATGCAAAGTACAAGGAGAAGGGAAAGCCTATGCCGGTGGCGGTTATATATGGTTGGGATCCAGCTTTACTGTTTGTTGCTGGCACACCATTACCTTATCAGCAAGAATATGACGTTATGGGTGCTATTAGGCAAGAGCCGGTGCCGCTTGTAAGTTGTGAGACTTCGGATCTTGAGGTACCTGCTTCCGCTGAGATAGTTGTAGAGGGGTCAATCTCCCCTGACCCTAACACTTATGAGATGGAAGGCCCATTTGGGGAATGGAGGGGGTATTATTCAGCGCCACGCAAAAGACCAGTGATCAAGGTCGACTGCATTACCCATCGGAATGATGCCATCTTTCGAGGTCAAGTAGAGGGAACAAAGCCCGGTGTAATAAGTGAGGGTGGTTATACCGGCTTTACTACCTTCGGCGCTCTCATATGGAATACTTTGGAATCTCAAGGTGTAGCTGGAGTAATAGATGTTGTTCCGGCACCAGTAACAGTTATCAAAATTCATAAAACATATCAGGAGCAGGCAAAACAGATAGCAGCAGCATTGTGGGGGTCAAAATTAGGTACGGAAATGATGAAGGTTATCATGGTAGTCGATGAGGATGTAGATATCGATAATCTTAGAGCCCTGCAACTAGCCTTTCTAAATAAGGTAGACGTTAAGAATGATTTAGTTGTATTTCCTGGCAGCGGTGACATAACTAACCCATGCAATCCACTTGAGGATAGAGATGAACAAAGATACGGTACTGTGAGCCAGAATAACTTGCTTATTGATGCTACTATCGATTGGCGGCTTCATCCAATACGGGAAGAATGGGGTAACAGGAGATTCCCACCAATTTGCACCGAGACCCCGCCTGAGATTGAACGGCTGGTAGAACAGCGATGGAAGGAATATGGTTTTTAATCTTAGTTAAAAGGAAATAGGAGGATAACCATAAATCATGGGAGAAAAACGAATTGATCCGGTATTAGTCTCAGTTTTGCAGCGGAGACTCGAATCCATATGTGTGGAAATGGCATTTACTTTGCTAAAGACTACCAGATCACCCATATTTAATGAAGCTAGGGATTTTGTCACCGGTTTATATGATGCTAAAGGTCAGATGCTAGCTCAGGCTGAGTATATTCCAGTTTTAGCTATGTCAGTTCCTTATGCCGCAGAACATATCATAAACTATTTTGGCGAGGAACTCTACCCAGGAGATGTTATTATCCATAATGATGTCTTCTCCAAGGGGAACCAGCTTACTGACGTTGCTATCTTTAGGCCCATCTTTTATAAAGACAAGTTTGTAGCTATCGCTTGCTGCAAAGGGCATGTAGCCGATATTGGTGGTGCATTTCCCGGCGGCTACAATCCCACGGCTACAGAGGTGTGGCAAGAGGGAATAAGAATTCCTCCGGTGAAGATCTATGAAAAAGGTAAGCTGAGGAAGGATGTATGGGATTTTATTTTTGCTAACATTCGTTTTCCTTTTGTGGCCGATGATATTCGGGCTGAGATCGGCGGCACAGTAATAGGTGAAAGAGGAATTATCAGGTTACTTGACCGTTATGGATTAGATACCGTTGAACAACATATTGAAGCTATGTATGATTCCACAGAGGAGATAGTAAGAAAGCGGATCGAAGCTATGCCTGACGGGGTATATACAGGTGAGTGTTCTATGTATTGGGATGGGCAGAGTGAAGGGGAGTGGACGGTAAGGGTAACCATAACCATATCTGGTAGCGAGATCACCTTTGATTTTAGTAAGAGCAGTCCCCGTGCCAAAGGTTATATAAATCAACCATATGCTTCCTTTATGTCAGCGGTTTGGATAGCTCTGTTTATGTTCTTAGGTGTTGATGTTCCTCATAATGCGGGGATTACTAGGCCTGTCCACGTAATTAATCCTGAAGGCAGTTTTATCAACGCACCAAAACCAGCGGCTACCGTGTTGGGGAATCATATCACTACCATCGTTACC
>SDBU01001538.1_pt1 | contig 32560 bp, 34 predicted proteins | sample 2277071 | NCBI WGS metagenome assembly SDBU01 (sample SAMN10397929, study PRJNA504765) | marine sediment metagenome | isolation source: marine sediment core GS08_GC12, 126 cmbsf | place: Arctic Ocean: Gakkel Ridge, Loki's castle | collected 2008 | reverse complement strand
ATAGGATTGCTGGAGGGTGGCAAAGTGACGGACGAATAAGAGGTAACGCGATATATTTCGGCGCGCATACAGGAAGGAATGCGGGACGTGGCCTGCAAATTCACAACTTACCCCGAGCCAAGCACGATGACCCCGACCACGTAATTGAACTATTTAACTCCAAGCGTCTGGAACATATACGTTTAGAGTACCCAAACGTAACAGACGCAGCAAAGAAGTTAGTCCGACCAATGATACGGGCACGTCCGGGTATGAAATTGGTGGTAGTAGATTTCTCCAGCATAGAAAATGTAATGCTTCATTGGTGTGCTAATGATACAAGGACAGTAGATGAGTTCAGACGAGGACTTAGTCAGTATAAAACTTATGCAGCTGCTCGGTTCGGAGTAAAGTATAGTGCTGTGACGGAAGACCAGCGTATCTATGCTAAGCCCTGTGTCCTTGGTCTTGGTTATGGCGGTGGTCCGAATGCGCTTATGTATGTAGCAGCAGGATATGGACTGTCTCTCACCCGAAAAGAAGCGCAAAGAGACGTAAACTTTTACCGCAACAGATACAAAAAGGTGTGTGAATTATGGACTCAAGTATTTTTAAAAGCCTACGAAGCTGTATCGACAGGGGACCCGCAATATCTAATGACAGGTTCAACACGCTTAGAGTTTCGGTGCGCAGGTGGATACCTGTTTACTCTCTTGCCCGGTGGGAGAAGGCTTTCTTATCCCGGAGTGAAAATAAACTCGGAATGGACAATAAACGTAAAAGGCAAGACCATACCTATGACCTCAAAATTAAGTTATATGGGCGTAAAAAACAGCGTATTCATGCGAGTGGGAACCCACCCGGGCCTATTGGTGGAAAATATTATCCAAGCCATGGCCAGAGATGTTCTCATGTACGGGTTACTGTGCGTAGAGCAAGCGGGGTATCCCGTAATAGCCTCCGTACACGACGAAGGGATCGCGGAGGTTAAAGAGTCTTCTGCTATGGATTGGCAGACTATGGCCGCTTTCATGTGTACTCGACAAGCATGGGCGAGAGATATACCAATCAGAGCTGAAGGGTATGAAGCCGAACGATACCGGAAAGACTAATGAATTTGCGTTCTCGCATAAACAAAAACCTGATACGGTGTATACCTTGGCGCATATGGAAAGGGGAAATTGAACTCCTACCCGTATCTTCCAAAACATTATTCGCGAGACATGGACTACCAATAGATTTACTGGAAATCGATCTTATATCGGAAGGGTATCTACGTGAAGGGGAAAGCTTGCTTAACGTGCTTGGGGAAGAGCGGAATTTAAAACGACTTTCTGAGTATGACTTAGAATCTGATTTCGGAATGATGCCAGAGAATTGGACAAAAGAAGATTATGAATACTATGAGGAAAGTAAATTGTGATTGCCACCAGTGGCAGTCTAAGAGGAGACGATTAAATGCTAACATTCAAACAAATACTTGAAACGGCTGTAGTATCCGAGGATGACCATAAAGAATTTGTTCGTATTTGTGGTGAGTGGGAGCTATTCTGCGGTCGTATCTCGAGATATGACAAATTGAGAGTCATGAAACTGATGAAGTACTTAATCAGTGAACGACCTAAAAGTAAACGTCTATTGGAGCGAACTATAAGTAGATTTAATAGACTAAATGCGTTACGGAAGGAGGATTTGTATGAAAAGAAAGCAGCAAAAAATAAGTGAAACAGACATTGAAGAGTACTTATGTGAACAAGTTGAAATAATGGGGGGTTATGCTTACAAATTTGCTTCTCCGGGCAGAGCAAATGTACCTGATAGACTTTGTGTTTTTGATGGTTTTGTTGTCTTCATCGAAGTCAAAGCCCCCGGTAAAGAGCCGACTGAAGCGCAAAGGAGAGAACTTAATCGTCTTGCTGAAAAAAATCATTGGGTATTTGCAGTTAATGCTCGCGAAGGCGTGCGAAAAGCTCTGAAAAAAGTAAAGGAGACAATGGATGTCTGATCGATGGTTTATATCTTATAAGTATCGTAAAACATGCTTCCTTGAGGGTACGTGCGAAGCAGAGGGATTTGGTGTGGTGGTGACTAACGTGTCTCCCGCTCGATGGACCTTGTACTCTCGTATTGGACTTAATAGAGAACACTATGTACTATATGCTGAGGAAATTAGTCTTGCACTGGCCGTTGAGATGGTACATGGAGGGGCTGGAGTTCCTACTGCGTTCTTCAATGAAGAGGAGGTAAGTGAAGATGAAGATTCTGACCTTTGATGACATGCATAAATACCAGAAGAGAGCAATAGTTGATTGCTTTGACGGAAAGTATGAGTGTCTATTTTTGGGTACGGGATTAGGCAAAACTATAATTGCGTTGACTATTGCCGATCAACTTCTGAAACGTAAGATGATAAGAGCAGCACTGGTCGTAGCTCCCAAGAAAGCGATGTTCAATACGTGGAGACAGGAAGCTAAACTGTGGAAGCATACTCAATATCTTAGGTTTTCTATCATACATGGGGACGCGGGGTCAGGAGACTCGGGGTATATCAAACGAAAGAATCTGTTGAGGTCGAGCGCACACATATACTTAATCAATTACGAAGGATTGGCATGGCTGGCAGACACAATGGACTGCTATCTAAGAGATCGACAAATGCCCTTTGATATGGTAGTATACGACGAGTCTACGAAGATAAAACATTCGACGACTCAACGGTTCCGTAGGTTCAAACGCTATATGGGCCGCTTTAGATATCGTTTCCCCATGACAGGAACTCCTGCACCTAATGGACTGGCTGATTTGTTTGGACAGATATATACTATGGATTTAGGTCATAGTCTCGGACAAAATATCACAAGCTTTCGTACCAGATTCCTTGAAATAGTACCAAATACAGGACTAAACTATAATATATATCGTCCGAAACCCGGTGCCGCTAAGACTATCCGAAAGCGAATACAAAGTCGAGTAATCTATATGAAGAAATCTGACTATGTAGAGCTTCCCCCTATACATTATAATTCTATACTAATAGATCTGTCCCCAAAGTATAGAAGTAAATACGATGAACTGGAGAACGACTTCTATGTTGAACTGGAAAATGCTAAAGTAGAAGCCTTCTCCAAGACATCATTGTCCATGAAACTTCGTCAATTTATTCAGGGGAAAATGTACCAGGGTAAGGGAAAAACTCGTATTACCATACCCATACACGATGAAAAACTTCAAGTAGTAAAGGATATGGTAGATCTTAAACAGAAAGGAGGAGCGCGTATACTGGAAGGGATAGGTAACTGTATAATCGCGTATAATTTTCAATTTGAGAGAGAAGATCTGAAGTCAGTGTTCCCACAGGCACCGCATATTGACGGTTCAACTACGGAGAAGATGGCGACTAACGCAATTCAAGAGTGGAATATGGGCCTTCATAAAGTGCTATTGTACAACCCGGCGAGCGATCCTCACGGGTTAAACTTACAATTTGGAGGCAACCAATTACTTTGGTATAGTCTTACGTGGGATCTGGAGCGTTATCTTCAACTGATTGATCGACTACACCGACAAAAACAAGAGGAGCCTGTGTTCGTCCATCATCTATTACTAAGAGACACCATAGATGAAGTAATCTACGCCGCACTAATAGCAAAGAACAAGACACAGAACAGCCTATTGGAGGCACTTAGGAGACACAGACAGATTGCCACTGGTGGCAGTCTAAGGACTTAATAGAATGGATGATAAGTTTCATATAACACTGGTACGCTCAAGGATTAAGGATCGGCCTTATACTAAAATTGATGGGGCATACGGCGGACCGACATGGAACAATAATATCGGACTCCAGACTGTGAATCCTAATACTCCGGAGAGAACTTTACAGGTACTCCAGCTATTGCAAACTAAAGTGGATACTTGCATGGTAATGGGTACTGCTATTCGTCAAGAAATTATAGACACTGATCGCAAGCTAACAAACTTCATTGAAGAACCCATCACTATGTTGGTACTGGATTTAGACAAGTATCCTGGTGTTAATATGGCCACCTATGGTAAAGATGTAACGTATCTTCAGAGCATAGCTGATGCTGACAAATTCATACTGGACTATCTCCCACCTGAATTTATGAATACCACATATCTTATACGTTTCAGTACCTCATTCCTTTTTGGTGAGGCGAAACATTTAAGATGTCACCTTATTTTTCTATTAGAAGAACCCCAATATCCCCGTGAAATAGGAATGTGGATACGCTATGATAACATACCCGCAGACTCAACATTCTATTTTAATTTAACTCAACCCATATTCACGGCAGCCCCCATATTCCGACAATTAGTGGACCCTTTATCCTTGATCGACTCAAATTTTCCTCGCGTGGGTATGATAAAGAAAAAAGGTTCACACGTTAAAGGAAATTGGCAACCCTACCATGTGCCCAAGTATAAAGATAAATTGGATGTGTCCAATCTTCCTTCGGCGAATAGACTACCTGGAAAGATAGGTTCTTTCTGTAGGTCGATCAAAGCCGGAGCTGTCTTGACCCTATTAGGGTATGAGGAGAAAGGGGACAATAGATTTCTTGCGCCTTCTTCCGACACTGGTATACCTGGAGCTGTAGTGTTTGACAATGGTTACGTGTTCTCCCACCATGAGAAAGATCCTATCAATCAAATTTCTGATAAGATATTTAATCTCAAGAGGAGAAGTTTGAACTCCCATGATCTTATGAATGGGTGGGCAAAGATGACCAGGGATACTGATCCATCATTTATGAAAGAGTTTGAGTTTATGATGGAGCAAGCTATAGCCAGCGATCTTAAATACCAGGAGGAAATACAAAATGAACTCGTAGAGAGGTGTGATTGGCTCGTTGAATCCGGATATGAAGGGACCAATAGAAAGATTATCGATAGCCTACTTAGAGACATGCATAGCATGGGTGTCTCCGGAATGGTACGAGAGTATATATTCAACGCAATCACGGCAAAAACTAAAAAGATTACAAAGAAGACTCTCGATAGCACATGGAAAATTGTACAAAAAGACAACGCCCTTAACAGAGATGTTTATGATCCAGATGCTAATCTTCGAAACATGGCGGGATTGTTTAAGAAACAGCACATAATATACGCTCACCATAAAACTATGAACGGAGATTTCTGGTGCTACTTCAACAAGATGAAGCTATGGAAGAGATGTAACCCCTCCCAAACTCAGGCATTTATATATGGTCACATACATGCGTCACTACCCATAAAAATAGAGATAGATTTTTATAAATCAGAACAGTTGACTAAAATAATAATGCGAGATTGCTGTTTATCTATAACAGATTTTAGAAAAGGTTTAGGATGGGCTTTCAAAGGGGGACGGTATGGGGTGCTTATGAAAGACCTATTCACAGACAAAGGGTGGCTCTTGAGGGATTCTATTAAGACTCTAAGTAAAGCTGACCATATACACAAAGAATTACCTGTCACGTATGAGCAGTGGAAGAGTAGGAAGAAAATACCTGATGCATATGTAGATTTTCTACTCGCTTCCTGTGAGGATGATGTTGAATCTGTAGAATTGATACGCGAATACGGGGGCTATATAATATCAGACTCATATTTTCTGCATAAAATGCTGATATTGGAAGGAGTTCCGGGTAGTGGTAAGAGTATACTGGCGAAGGTACTTCAGCACTGTGTGGGATCTTCATTCCACGCTGCTATATCCATAGGTAGGATAGCCAGCAGATTTGGGCTCGGCGATTTACCAGGTAAAAAATTGGCAGTAATGTCGGAAGCCCGAGGTGCAGATTTCCAAACATTGAGAACACTTGTGCCTATTCTACTCAAGATAATAGGGCAGGACTATATAGATACAGAAGCTAAGCACAAGTCTTCTATGTCTGAGTTGTTAGAATGTAAGATACTTATGATGACTAATCGTACACCAGTGATACCTGATGATACAGGTGCGCTATCGCAACGACTGATGATGATTCGATTCGACAAATGTTTTCGTGGAACCTCCGAAGAGATTCTTGGATTGGATAAACACATATTATCTGATGGACTCGCCAGTATAATATGTTGGCACTTGGAAGGACTGGAAAGACTTAGTAAGCGTAGGGTCTTCGTTGAGCCTGAGTCTGGTTTAGAAGCTAAGAAAGCTTTGCTGGAACAAATAGATCCATTGAAAAGTTTTATCGAAAGTTTTTTTGAATTGAATATGTCCAGTGATCCAAAAAATTGGGTGGTACAAAAGGATTTCATATCCTTTTTTAGAGCGTATCTTCTCAGAATAGGACAGTACAATCCAGATAAAAGAAGTACAGTAGAGAAGCGAGCTTCAATCAGAAATTTAAAATCTCTGTATCCCGCAATTAGGAAGCAGAGGATGTCTACTGAAGAGGGCGAGTATAAATGGAAACTCGTAGGACTATGTCCATTAACAGATTTGTCTTTCGAGTTCGTTGATGAACTCGACAGAACACAATGAGACTGCCACTGGTGGCAGTCCGAAAGGAGATATTATGAGACAGAAAGAAGGTTTTTGTTTAATGTTGTACAAGTGTGAGGGCTGCGAGGCTATTGAAGTCTTGTGGAATAGCCGTGATAAAGTAACCCCTTTCATGATCACATGCAGATACTGTAAAGGTTATATGCAACATGCAGAATGGCAACTTGATACATACGCGCCCGACTTCAAACCCCATAAGGGAATGAGGATTTTTATAGATTTGACAGAGATGAAGAATAAAGAGTACATAACTGCTCAAGTAAACAGGTATTGGGAGCATGGTCCGTACTGCATGAAAGACAGGTATGTATCAAAGGCAAGTGCCGTAAACGAACTAACAAAGGGAGGAGTCCGAGAAGGCGAACCGGATGTAGAGGAGGTGACATAATGAGTAACGTCGTAGTGTGTCCCGAATGTGGGTATTGTTTCCTATTTCCACCTGCCGAAGAGGAATGGAGGTGTCCCGTATGTAGCTGTACAGTAACTAAGGAGGTGAAGTGATGGCAGATAGAAAAGACATAATGTTGTGTTACCCTTACACTGAAAAGTTGTTCAAGAGATTGGGCTGCCCACTAATAGTGCAACCCAAGATAGAGGGAGATAGACTGCGAGCTGTACTAAAAGAGGACCGAACTACACTGTACAGTTCGAGTGCAGCCGTAAGGACCAGTCTACCTCACATACGAAAAGTATTAGATATGTCACTCCCCTACAATATAGAGCTGGACGGGGAAGCATACAAACATGGGTGGAAACATAATCAGATTCGTAGTGTAGTAGGTAGAACTAAAAATCTACACCCAAACCACGTAGCTATAGAATATTGGGTATATGATATCGTATCTGATACACCACAGAATTTCCGTTTAGCTAAATTGCAAGAGATGGCTGTCAACTATCCGATGCTACATATTAAGTATGTACCTTTTAGAACAGTACGGTCAATAGATGAAATGCAAATATGGTATGATAGATTCTTAGCGCGTGGATTCGAGGGTATAATTATACGCTCTTTCAATGCTCCCTATGTGCGAAAGCAAACAGTTACGATGTTAAAACTCAAGCCGCGACTCAGTGAGTACTTCGAGATAGTAGATGTAGTCGAGGAGAAAGACAAGAACGGGATTCTTAAAGGTTCATTTGGTGCATTCACTTGTGTTACACAGGACCGCAAAGAAACCTTTAACGTAGGATCGGGGCCAACCGACCTGCAACGTGAATTGCTGTGGAAACATCGTCACCTCCTTCGAGGGCATGAAATAAAGGTACGTTTCCAGGGTTACACAAACGCCAGAAACGTACCTAAGATGCAGTCGATTGATACAGATTGGCTGAAGATAATGACTAAGGTGCTCCCATGAAAAAATGCAAAGCGACTACGGGACAATACAAACGTAAAAAACCTACTTTTAAAGAATTAGAGAATACACTTGTCACAGTATACCATCAGCATACTAAAGCTCTACGAGGAGAACCCATAAATTGTGCCAGTGACAACTGTGAGAGAAGAAGGATTCTACTTCATATGTACAGATGTTTCTTTTGTGGTAGATACTTCTGCCAAATATGCGCTAAATTACATTTTACTTAAGGTATTACACTAATATCCGATTTGAAGTCCTGGTTTTGTTTGAGGTCTTGGTCGTAAGTTGACATCGTTTCGGCCTTGACCTCAAACCTCTGGTAGAGTACAAAACCTTTCAACTCCACCATATCCTCAGCAATTAGTACCTCAGCATCTCCAGGCATTTTCCCATTTATAATATTGTACACATTGTAAACTCGGTCTGGTGAAATGGCAGGAGTAGCACACCCACTAAGTACTAATGCCGCCGTTACCATCATTAGTAGTAATATCGTATTCTTCATATTTTAGTTCCTCCTGTTTTTCCGCCCTATTATTTAGGACGAAGTTCAGAGATAGCTACTTTTATAGCACCTACCTCGGTTAAAAAAGATTTCTCCATGTCAGTAATTCTGCCATGAATTTCGTTAATCGAAGCATTGATAGTGTGAGCAAAATCTTTATAATCATCCTTGTCCACGTATCTAATCTTGATGGCTCCGATACACTCATTGATACCCCTAACCGCTTCTTTCAAGTTCTGTACTTGACTCGCCATCAGGTCATGCCAGGGACACTGTTTAAGTGGAGGTGGATTATTCTTCAACTGGATTAACGACCAAATATACTTGACGCCTAATGCCAGTAGAGATGAAGCGAAAGCAAGAATGATCCAAATCATAGCATTATAGAGAGTGGAGTCAACTTGAACATGAGCCGTGCTTACCACAGCGTATGCAGTATTTGTAAACATAATTACTCCTTTTGCGGATTGCCACCAGTAGCAGTCACAGGACTTCTATATCAAAGGCCAATCCGCTACTATTATCTTAACTTCGTTCACTGTAGTTGCTTTGTTGACCCTATGCCGAGCTATTAGGAATACAGACTTTACAGCCTGTACATCTGTCGTAAGTTCGGTACTCGGATTAGCCGGATCGGGAAGGAGATCAGTCCAATCATATTTTTCATCAATAACGGCCTTACCTTCTGACTTAAGTTGCTCTTTCTTTAGCGACTTAGCTGCCACCAAATCAAGTCCTCTAAAAGGATCTTGCTGAGAAACTAAAAGCGTAGAAGCGGCATTAATAACCTCCTCATACTCAGGAACAACCATCTCACTGAGATCATCTAAACTTGGATGGGAACGTGTGTCATTAATTCCTCTCGCGGGGTCAATATGAAATGCCCAATCCGGTCTATCTAACTCATAAGTGAGTTTAGGTTTATCTGTTAAGTCGAGTAAAGGATACAAGATATTAAATTCTTTATCTCCTGCAAAATGAACACGTGTACCTGCACCATCATCTATTGATATTACACCATTTAATTCTTTAGTTAGTCGTCTTGGCATTTTTATCCTCCAAACATTATGAATGCTAATGAATAATAGGATGGGATATAATCCGCATCGGTGAAACTTAAAGTATGAGCATGTGCTTGAGCTTGGCTCAAATGTTTATTATATTGACCTCCTGTTGATGTATTACTGGTAATACAATGGCCGTGTACATTAGGCGTACTCGCATGGGTTGCTGTAAATGTGTTGTCCCCTGTAGAAGACCCCTGATTTACTTGACTACTTGCTGTAATAAAGTAATCGCGCATGTCCGGGGTATTATTATTACCATCACAAAGAAACCAACCAATCGGTGGTGTAGTACTTTCATACATTCCGATCATATTAGCCTCCAAAAGAAACCCCGAAGATACGTGTTTCCACAGCCCCAAAAGCACTCTTTGAATGTTAAAAGTAAAGTTTAGTGTTTCATTGTGGGAATGCACCCCTGATGCACCACCAGTATCACCAGTACCTGGAGAAGATCTTAACTGATCGGCATGTGTATGATTACCTGTTGAGTCAGTACCTGGACTTGTAATACTCTCTACTCCTCCAGTTGTAATAGATGCTCCAACTCGTATAAGAGTATCATCTTTTGCAGTATACTGTTGTGTTAACCCCGCCGGGCTACTACCTGTTAAATGCCAGAGAGCCAGAGTATTCAAAGGTAACTGCGCCAAACTTCCATCAGCCTGTACTAACACTAATTGCTGATAATTTGGTTCGAGGGGAGAAGAAGCTTTTGTCCAAGCGTGTAAGTGGCCTCCAGCAGATATCTGACCAGCGTGATCCCCTCCCCCTATCTCATTGCAGGAATTGGCACAGTTCGTTCCGATATGTGCGCCTACAGTATTACTGGTTTTCCCACTTAGTGTTAGGGCAGTAACCCCTCCAGTATCACCAGGATTATAAGTTGAACCCGAACCCATAATTCGTTTACCATCAGGATCAGAGAACCGTGACCACCCGGTAGGAATTGACACATCATCTAAGAACATAATCAATCCAGTGGGAATCGCCAACCGCTTTCTTGCTCTTGCTAAATATCCTTTTATCATAACTATGCTCCTATTAAGGCGCCCAATCTATATCTATACCCCAATACCCAAGGTCTTGTGCGTAAGTATCGCTTCCGTGATCTTGATCCCGGAACATTTTAAGCATCAGTATCTTACCTGCTGTGAGACCTGTAGGTGTGATAGCCGCAGACCATCCTAAATTATCCTGGTCATTTTGGGAAGCTGTCCATCCTGTTTTAGTCGCGAGAATAACAGAACCAAACGCAGAACCTATAGCATTACAATGCCCCGCAAAACTTGTAACCACACCTTCATTAGAAGGACCAGTTCCCTCTGTGACAATAACATGAGGACGAACTTTGATAGTACTACCTGCGATATAGGGTGGGACACGAATAGAAAAAGTAACATCTTGATCCCCGGTGTCACCACGAAACTTTCTTACTCTCACTGTCTGGTTAGAAACTGTATATGCCTCCGTAGTATCTGGTGGAGAAGCCCCATCTTCTGCCCATTCAATAGGAATCCAATCCTGAGTAACATTATCAGCACTGACAGCAGCAATAACCGCCGAAGCAGCTGCATTTGTCTCCGCTGTCTCAGCATTTGTCTCCGCTGTCTCAGCATTTGTCTCCGCTGTCTCAGCATTTGTTTGAGCTAATTCTGCAGCAGTCCGAGCAGTTTCAGCATCGGTGACGATATCATTTAAAGCATCCGTAGTATTCTCCAAATCCGTGCCACCTGAGTTCCATACTAAACCCTTACCCGCTTCAGGAGAGGGCATTGTTATGGTAACCTGAGACTCCGGAGATGCAATGATGGCTCTATCAATTTCCTCCTGTAACTGTTGCACTATCATGGTCAAACGATCAAGAGCCTGCTCATGGCTATCTGCAGGAAAGGAACTATTCTCCACATAATCGGTGCCCTGTGTAAGGGCTACATCCCGAAGGATAGTAAGAACCTCTCCTGTGGCAGGGGCAGTCAACATAGTAAGTGTACCCCCTGAAGGCTCACCAGCATCAGCTACAGTATAGTGTGTAGTCAACGTCTGCAGAACCTCATCCAGATAGACATTTATATCACCATCTACAAAAAAGTAAAACGAGATAGCAAACTCAGTAGTTGAGTCATTCCCATCATATTCCTTTCGTGCAGTTTCATTTGCTACAGTCATAATTCACCTCTGGGATTGCCACTGGTGGCAATCTATTGTTTACGTGCTTTTATTAATAGCTCTGTTGGATCATCAGTTTCACCTTCCAGTAGTCGCAGAGCGCCTTCTATCGTAGTAACTGCCTGACGAGATGGAAGGTGTGACAGGTAACTTGTCATCTCCATCACAGATAGAGTGTGTCGTCGCTCCCACTCCGCGTCTATGAACATGCCTTGAAGCACTTCAGCAGCCTCCTTACCTATGACAGATACCGGAGATAGCTTAAAATCGTAACCTAATAGAGCCGAAGCTCCAACATCTCGTATCACAGGCAATCCTGATATAGTCATCATGGCAGATCCTTTAGCAATACGTCCCGGCATACCTGCTATATCCGCATCTCGTCCCGCTGTCAAATTTCCTACTGCTGACATCATCTCCCAACCTGCTATGGGAGCTGCGGCTATAAATGCTATAGTACTTATCGCCTTAGCCATATTCATATCACCCGCTAATCCTCGACTCATCAGCTCCGCAGCCTGATTGTGCCACACAGAGAAGTAAGAATAGAACATAGTAATCATCCGCTGGCCCTCTCCGCTCCGCATTATCTTAGGTAGATCCTTAGCAGCTGACGAGGGTTGAGTGTGCCTAACTATGCTATCCGCGAGGTCTACAGCACGGTGAGCGTTTCCTCCGAAGTCATCCAGACCTTTGAGGTATGCCCCCTGCCAGACTACGCTCGAAGTCATCCTGTCTATGGTGTGTATAAACTTGAAGAAAAGATTTCGTACTGCTCCGGGCATGCCTAAAGTTCCAGGCTTAATAGTCGATGCCATTTCTGCAATTTCACGTTGCCAGGTGCGTACACGATAGGCCATTTGGGGACTTGCTTCGGACACGGATCGCATAAAACTTAGAGGATGAGTCGAAAACTTAGCTATACTGGCCATCGCGTTGATGGTCCCGATTTTGGGTAGAGCTGTTATGAAAGACAGACTTTGTTTAGCCGCTGTAACAGGTACCAAACCAAGTACCCCTACGGTGGTTCCTCCTCTGACATACCGAAGACTCTGCTCCCACCATCGATTCGAAACTTCTCCTCTGTAGGGTTTCGCCAGATTGTTAAGCCAGGGTTCGAATTGATCATATATCCGAGGTCCCATTGTGGACTCTACAGCACTCTTAAACCGAACATTCTTGATAATTCTCTGAGCGTCACTAACAGCCTTCCAATGAGTAGTGGTATGTACTACATCCCTGAGATGTTTAACTAAGGGGTCTAATGTTAGTTTGACAGACTCTGCCCCACCCACCCGAGTACGTGTGAAAGCTAACTCTACGTCCTCAAGCCGTTTCTGTGGGTCAGCTTGAAGCATTATGTCTGACATTTTAGCCTGTCGATCTCTATATAATATATCTTGGTGGATAGGGTAATACTTGCCTACTACTTTCTTAAGAGGTAATCCAGTCATTTCCTTGTATACTTTAGACAAGATAGGCCATATATCCTTATCAAGATGATCCCATATGTCATTGACCAATTTCCAGTCATGCTTGCTAAGAGCCTCTTTGAGGTACTTATTAATCTCTTCAGGAGACTTATTGAGACTGTGCGATAGCAGTTTCATATTATCCGGGCTACCCGAGTTCAGAGCCATAGCAACCGCAGCTTCTTTGATAGTTCTTATTCCTGCCACTTCTTTTTTGGTGGCAAACTCACTCCAATACTTAGCGCGGCGTCCCTTGATAGCGGCTTTCTGATGCGCTTTGAAGAGGGAACTGTAGGCGTCAAAGACATTGTCACCAAGACGCTGTGCCATAGTCTCCGCTTCTACGAAAGGTTTGAACACCAGGGAGTGAGCAAGTCCCTCTTCAAAACCATCCAGTTGCCTGAGGATGGGTTCCATACGCTTTAGATGTGCAAGACCTCCACTAAGTAAGTCCGACGCGGCTCTTGTGTACTTGCCTGTGGCAGACACTCGACCCTCCGCGAGGGCTTCAAGTTGACTCTTTATAGGTGGTTTCCGAAACATCTTCAACCGGGCTACAGAAGTCTGCGCGGTTGCCTCGATGTTAGCCGCTATAGCCTTGACCCACATACGTTGCCCTTGAACTATCACGGATTTTTCGTTACGAGCAACGAAAGTAAAGGCTTTAGTAAAATCGTCGATATCTTTTATCTGTGCATAAGTTAAGTCCTTGAACCTAAAAGGACGCGTACCTAAACTTTCAAGCATATTATTATACTTATGTGCCAATATGTCAGCTCCGAAGGCTAACTTGTCTTGATATTTTCGAGTGAGAAATTGAAACATATTCTCATCAAGTCGAACCCGACCGCCCCCGAATAGAGGTCGTAGAAAATTAGTTATTTGAGTTTTATATTCAGGAAGTATCTGTCTACGCTGAATTACACTTTTCAATCTCGATTGGATACGAGCGGTGTCCTTCTGTATGCGCGCGAGAGTTTTATATTTCGCAAGTTGTTCTGCGTATTCTTTACGCAGTTTTGTAAGTTTCCCCTTACCTACTTTGCCAACAGCTTTAGCTGTCTGTTTACGAATAATATTGGTCATACGACTGATAGTGGAGCGCACAGAAACTAACTCCTTAACTATACTCTCTATGGATGCACCTGATTCGATCTCTTTAACAGCCTCACCCACTATAGTAAAACCTTTTCGAGGGACACCGGGTGGGGGAAGTACCAAATCATCTACCCCAAGAACCTTACCCAGGTAGTGAGCAGTTTTTTCTTGAATACGTATGAATATCTCGTCTCGATACACTCGGTCAAATTCGCTCAAAAATTCTGCTTGCTTCTGGCGGGTTATCCTTTTCAGGCCAGGAGCTTCTGCTATATCTGCGATCATCTTTCGGATGCTCTTCCTGTCTAACTCCTGAGCTAACTTAACCAACCCTGCACTCTCTTCCTTAACAAGTAGCTTAGGAAATCTCTTCCTAATATTACCAAGAATTTTTTCGACTGCGTCATCAGTGTATCCCGCGAAGAGCTTACGTATGGAGTCCTCAGTGATCCCTCCTCTTGCAGTAATATGATCCACCATCTCCTTGGCAGGGTACTCAGCCCATTCAGCTGTCGCTCTCTCCGTAACAATGGCTTTTCGTAACTTATCAAACTCTTCTGCGTACTCATTTATGGCGTCTCTTTCTGCTACTTTAGCCAGACGCTCATATTCCACAGTATCAAGATGACCTTTGGAAACAACTCCTTTAGACACTTCTTTAGTCACCGTTTCGGTTGATTCACCAGATACTTGACGAGATCTAATATCCGCCCAATACTTAGCATGTCGAGTTTCCGCTGCGGTCTTTACATTATTATATGCTTCTTTGTGTAGTTGTGTGAGTAGTTTTCTCCCCGCCTCAACGTCTCCTTTATCCGCTCTCGCAGCTAAATCTTTCAAATCATCAAAAAATCTTTCAGGGATACTCGTCTGAGTCTTCATTAGACCAAGTTGCTTAGACCAAAACTTAGGCGCCGATTTTGTGAGAGCTTTAATCATAGTCTTACTGAGCAGAGCCTCAAGAGTAACAGCTGATCCTATCCCTCCCACTATACCAACAATAGGTTCAAGATAGGGATGGATTCTCCCCGCGTGTTTACTTAAGGGCTTCACTACTGCGAGTTCCCCAACAAGAGTAGTACCCGCTGTAATTAGGCCATGCACGGTGCGGCCTAAAGCAGGGATGCCTCTAAGTCCTTGCAGGTATGCTGCCGCGCCACCTGTAGCAAGGATAAAAGGTATATCCCACTGTTCCTCAAGTGCTTCCTGCTCAGCAAGACGTTTCGCCTCCTCTTCGTTCTCTGGAAACTCCGACCAAAAGGGGGGATTGCCACCAGTGGCAATCTGCGGAGACTTAGTTCGCGCCATAGTAGAGTATATATCTGAAGTACTCTGAGTAGGTGCGGGTACTCTCTGCATTGTACCATATATTTGTTCTAAAGTTTCAGGCATTATATATTCTCTCTTCTCAGGCGATCCATTTCGGTTTTAACTTTGTCTATATAGTCCTTGTATATTTTTTCTGGTATCGATGTCCATGTCCTGACTTTGTAAGGACCTGCATTGTAGCCCGCAAGAGTCCAGTCAAGAAGAGGTGTCTTATCTGCCTTGATCATAATATCTCTTACTTTAGCCATGTAATCTGCTCCGTAAGTTATATTAACTATGGGATCTTTTATGTCTCCATCACCCATATCCTTCGCAGTAGTAGGCATTATCTGCATATATCCGACTGCTCCTGCGCTGGATACAACCTCTGGTTGCCAAGCACTCTCCACTGTAATGACTGCAGGTATTAACCCTATGGGAAAGCCATACATAGCAGAGTTAGCTGCAATAACATCCTTTATTTTTTCCGGAGTAACAACTATTTCAGGGACTACTACAGTGATATCTTCAGGAACAGGATACCTCTTAAGCCCTTCAGTAAAAGGAACTTCGATGGTGTTATCTTCAGGAACCTTGTACCGCTTAGGTTCCTTCGTGAAGGACTCTTCAACAGTCTCTTCGACAGGTTTCGTGGTATCCTTAGGAACTTTATATTTAATAGGCTCTTTGGGTATGATTTCCTCTTTTAAAATTTTTTTCTGTACGTCACTCAGTCCGGCTCCATGTTCGTTGAACTTGTTAACAATCTCTTCAGATGTAACCTCCGACGTATTTCCTTCAAGACCCCTCGTTTTCTCCTCATCACTGCCCTTTTTTCCTTCAGTAACATCCTTAGATGCTGCATCTTCTTCTTTCTTTCCAGATTTGTCAAGCGCATCAGCAGCCTCCTTTTCTTCTATCCCCATTATCTGTTTCATTTTTGTTACATTATCCGGATTTGCTATAAATCCTTCGCGGGTAAGCCTCTCAATAGCAGCAGCATCAGGATCGACGAGATTGCTACCAGTGGCAGTCTGTACTTGGCTCGCGCTGCCGTGTATAGTTATGTCCTCCAAAGAAGGTGTCACAGTAGACTCCCCACGATTCCGCTGATCTCTCTCTTCCTCAGCAGCTCGCTCTAATTTCCATAAACGTCCAAATTCAGCACCACCAGGGAAGTCCCACTCAAAGTCTTCTATAGTCTCTACTTTTTCTCCACTACTTTTAGCCGGAGATAGCATCTTGACTGCTTCGTCAAGTATCTCTCTATCCAGATAGGTATGCTTATTTTCTATCATCCAGTCCCGTAATTGCTGTAGAAACAGAGGTCTATCCTCCGGGGATACTCCGTAAGAACCTTTCTTCCCCTTCGCAGTCTGAGCAATTCCGTCCCAATACTTACCTGCTTCGGCGAGGTAGTCAACTTCTTTGTGAGCTTTCTTCGCATTTTTCACTCTATCGAACTGTGCTATATAAGGCGAGGGATTCTCATCACCCTTCATGGCCATTACTATTTGATGATACTCTGATACTTCTCCACTATCTATATCCTCATACAGCTTTGTACGATCAGCACCAGTAAACTCTAACTGAGTCCAGTTAGTTAAAGTTTTAGTATATACATCAGAGTCTATATTACCTATCCTGTGTTGTCTGTCCAGTTCTCGAATGGCCTGTGAATAATTAATTGTTCCATCTTCATTTCTATTGGCTTTGGCTATCTTCTCGAAAGTATTGTCGTGCCTACGTGCGGTAGCCCTCTCACTCTCAACAGTCTTAGCCTCTTGCATAGCCCTGAGTGAGTTAGATATAGTTAGTGCAGCAGTCCAGTCCCCTTTCAAATGCTTCTCCACGAACTTGGTATCTACAAAATCTCCGGCCATGGCTCCAAAATTGCCCTTATGCTTTAAATTTGAAAAAGCTATAGCGTTATCACTCCGGGCTGCTCCTCTCGCAGACTCCATCTGTCTCCCAATGGACGAATAGTGTTGAGGCATCTTCACTTTTAGCATGGACCTATTCTTGTCAAAATATCCTACCGCAATACCTGGAGCATCGATTATCCATGCTTGAAGCATAGCCGCAGTTGCATCATCAACTAACGCCTCACGAACTGCGTTTAATTCTATATCAGGAATGTCAGAATGTAGATATTTGAACTCGCGGACTCCGGTTTCAACGAGAGTATGTACGGTTTCAATATCAGATCCCGGAGGAATCTTGATAGCATCTAATACAACACGTTCTTGTATCCTCTTCATAGCCGCTTTATCCGCTATGTCAAACTGAGACACTTCCCAAGACTGTGCCCAACTTATTAGTTTATCATACTCGTTATTTATAAGCCCCTGAAACTCAAGACTTGATTTTTCATCAGCCTCCTCGGGCATTATATTACCGAAGATCTCATCACGTCTTAACGCAATTTCTTCCGGTACGCCCGCAGCATTTGAACCAGTTCGTTGTCTGTACCCTTTCTCCAACTCATCGAAATAAGTTTTAATCTTAGGCACATTCTCCAATACGTATGCTTTTCTTGCAATCTCAGCTTTTTCATTTCGGTAAGTTTCGAAGTTACTAAGACCTTTTTGTAGTGTATTCAGACCACTGTAGAAAGTACTTAGGTCTATGTTAAGACTCCTGATAGGCACAAAGGGTATCTGAGGAGTTATGGATCTTGCTTTATCTCCACCACTGGAGGGTGCTCTCATTCCTGCACCGGGATCTGAAAGATTGACTCCAGATGCAGAGAATCGCCCACCAGAGAAACCTCGGGGACTCAGGCGATCAATACTAAATCTCTGAGTACGAGTTACTTGTATCCTTGGATCTGTCGGAAGTGGAAATTGTGGAACAGGCGCTCTTGCCATATGATCCTCCAGACTGCCACCAGTGGCAATCCTATTGTATGGAACTCCGTTGAGTGGAACCCGAAGATGTGAAAAACGGAGACTTATTAGTATCAAAAAATCCAGCTTTATTTAACTTACCACCGAGATCAAATACTGAACCTGCGAAGCCTGTGAGCAAGCCCAGGTTATCGTATCTTCTACGTGAAGCGTTTGCTTCCGTTTGCAAGATTAGATTCGTACTGATGTACTGCTCCCCTTCTTCCAAGGCGTTGATGGCACGTTGCGCCCTCTCTCCCTTACGAGTAGCTGCTTCGATATCTAAATCAAGAAACTGAGAAGCGAAAGATAACTCACGATTATTACTCGCCTGGAATTGCGCCAGAGAGAACTCTCCTACCTCTGCAGCAATATCCCCTTGCTCCCTCATATGTTTAAGCGCAAGTCTTCCGGATTCTGTAGCAGTATCGATACGAGAAGCCAAATGTCGCAAAGATATCTCCCCACTCTCCTGGACTCTACTCGCTTCACTACGTCGAGTAGTTGCAAATAGATCGAAGTTCGCTTGGAGTTTCATCCGTTCAGCTTCCGCAAGATCCGCTGAATTTTTCATAACTGCTAATGCAGAGGACGATCCTGGGGCTAAACCCCGAGCCGCAAATCCAACCGTTTGAGCAGCCATCACAACTTCTTCGTGCTTAGTCAAATCCTCTTGGGCTTGTTGCGTCCGCATACGACTGGCACTAATCTCTTCCTCCGCTTGTATTGCCGCCATATCAGATTCTTTACCCAAACGCTCAACCTCCAAACCGTATTCATTTTGTACCGCAGATCGTTCTTGAGTAAACCTTTCCTCTTCTTGGCGTTCTTCCTCTGCGCGGACACGAGCTTCCTCCGCAAGACGATCTCTCTCTTCCTCCTCGACCCCTTTAATTCTCTCATCCTCAGCACGTCCCGCCGCAAGTGCTTCTGCTTCAGTCTCTCCTTTAATCCTGATTCTTTCTTGTTCTGCGGCAAGTTCAGCGGCTTCTATTTCCGCAGCGACTTCCTCATCTCTAATTCTTGTAGCCTCTTCCAGATCAAATTGTCGCTGCTTTTCTTGCTGATCTGCCACAAGAGTGACTCTCTTATCTTCATTCTCTTGAGCCTGTTTAGCTTCTCTTGATCCTGTGATATAAGAAATGCCTGCGATAACTACTGACGCTATTGCTAATGGTATCGCCATGCTAAACCTCCCGTATGTATTTTAATTCGGTTAGTTTGAAATCTAAACGTGCTGCAAGAGCTTTGAAAGGCCGTTTAATAGGGATTGATAGTCCTATCGCACCCACTTTAATATCACGGTAAGTTAATCCTTTCAATACCTCTACAGAGTACTTTAGTAAGTTATATCCCACAATACCTTTACGATGCTCTTTACTCACGAATATAATATCACTATCCGCGAACGCTAAATTTCTGTGGTGCCGAAGTATATGCAAAATAAAAATAGCATAACCGATCAAAATTTGATCGTCCCTCGCAGTAATTAATTGTAGTGCACCATCCTGATAGAGTTGCTTATACATCCCCCAATCAGGTTCAAGAGGAGTCGTCACGGAATTAAAAGCTCCTACTTCCTTCCAATGTGAAGATATCAATACGATGATGTCTTCATATAAGTTATCCCAATCTTCCACTTGAAAAGTTATCATTTTGTACTCGCCTCATATAGTATTGCCAACACATTTAAGGGTAAAGGATCTGTCTGTCTTATCCGTATACCTATATTTCTACTGCTATCTCCAGGGTAAGGTATAGGTTCAGTGTCCCCAGTGAATACAGGTATAGCTTCATCCATATTCTCAGGTGGTCCGAAATAATAAATATCAAAAATACCCCCAATAATACCTATTTCGAAACCAAGAGATCTAACTAAACGTAATGCTATGGTTAAAATTCTACCGATTTTTCCCTCCGAAGAACCTATAGGATTACCCCCTTCAGGCATAATCGGATCAAGGTAGCTGTCATAACCAAGTCCGGCATGACCTTTACTTGCAGATGCGGTGTCCAGTGTGATCGATCCACCGGATACTGTCTTAGGCGCTTGGACTGCTCCGTCAACAAGTATCTGAACCTCTTCGCCTTCAAGATGATCCAGACCATCGAAAGTCGTAAACACCCCGGACTTAGTGACTCCGGAGTCCATAAAAAAGGCGTTCTCCTGAGCTGCTTCGGAAGACAATCCTTCAATCATAAACTCCACATATTTAACTGTATTCCCATCTATAGTACGCTCATTGATAGCCCACAGTTCATCTTGGTCTACGGTAACTCCATCACTTACTGCTATGCTCTTAACCAAAGCATCAACGCCTCCGATAACATGACGATGCCAGGCGAACACTTCGTAATCAGGTTCATAAGTAAGCCCGACTAATTCCCCATCTGTACGAGAGGACCATATATAGGAGTCTGGCTCATTGGCATAGGCCAAGTCTGTAATACCGCTTTTAGTTATATGTTCGCTTAATATTGTGATATCTTTAGCAGTATACTTATCACTGGCTAATTTATATTCAGTTCGTCTAAACTTCCTCGCCCCTCTTTGCAGAAATACTGTATTGGTATCTATCTGTATAGGAACTTTAAACGCGCTACCGTACTTTGTTGTAGGGACAGGTCTGACATTCGCTGGCGTTAGTGCGTCACCCTCCGAAGAAGCTGCGAGAATAAACTCTCCATTGTGCGCGCCAAGCAGGACTTGTTTACCAGATACCGCCCACAAGAACTTAGTGGCGTCTTTAACGATAATCTGAATACTCTCATTAGTCAAACCCGTACCTAAATCAAAATCAAAATATTCCGCAGACTTACTCGACCAAATGGAATTAGGATATTCGGGAGAAGCAGCCATCCACAAACGCTGCTCAAAAAACCATATAAGTGAAGGGTACTCTCCAGCGGCCCAAGTACTCGGAGGATTACTCATCGCGAGAGTAGCGACATCACAACGTATGGGATTTGAACCTCCAATAACGGCGTTATCTATAGTAAGAGTGTTATCAACAGCGTAACCAGAACCTGCACTATGAATATGAATATCAGTTATGGCACCTCCTGCTACTGTTATATCTCCTTTTGCTCCGCTACCACCTCCAGCAGTGAGAGCTACTTCTTGATATGTACCATTCGTATGATCCCCTTGGTCAACGAAAGTATCAACAGTATCGACTCCCCCTTCTGCAAGTTCATGTATATCCCAATCCGTGTGACTAAGCCGGTGAATCACTGAAGGAAGATGATCCTTATGAACGATATACAGATTACCCTCATCTTGTGTAAATCGAAGTTCTCTTAATTGCGCTTCAGTATAGGGAGTAACTACTTCAATCGGACTTCCGCCTCCCACCCGCGCTTGGTTTCGGTATATCCTAAAGTATAAATCTCCGAACTCTAAGATATAAAAGAACTCATCCCTATAGGCGAGTTCTACAAGGATCGTGTCTTTAGAGCTGTCTTTAACTTCCCTGACGTATCTAAAACCCCCTCTACGATTAGCTCCACCGTGGGGTTTGATAATCATATTTTCTACAGTCTTGGCTCCAGCTTTGTACCCTTCGAGATCAGTTCTCCCCAACAGTTGGGGACTGATTTCGCCGGAAAGGAAAGAAGTTTGTATTGGATCGTATCTCATATTACCTCCGGATTGCCACTGGTGGCAATCTTAATTTCGGGAATCAATCCAGTCTTCAGCTCCGATACTATCGGGAGCGTCTTCTATGGCACCTTGAAAACGCGCATCAGATAACTTAACTTCGTAAGAATCTTCCATGCGTTGTTGTTTCCGCGTACTTCCCGTTAGAGTAATTGCGGATTCCTTGGCAATTACTGTAGACAGTACTTCACGAAATCCCTCATCCATCTCATTCGGATCAGTAACTCTCGCGAGATATCGTATCGGAAGAGTCGTTTCATTCGAAAGAATTTTTCTTCCTTCTAACTTATACTTAATGGATGGGGGATATATGTCAAGTAGACGAACACAATCGGTGGGGAGTGTGGATTGATTGTCCCACTCATGATCTGGAGAAGCTGAGTCATTTGCAATAGTAGATCGTTTAATCGCAAACTTCCATTCATGGGAACGGATCAACCAGTCTCGCTTCTGTGCGTACAAGGTGTTACAAGTACGCGCGGCCTTGCTATTGTCGGTCAACGCAAGAATGGGATTCTCACCTAACATGAGTAACCCCGCATTACAAATACCTACTTCTGATGCCATAAGATTTCTCCTTTAGTGTTATGTCAAACTGGACTGCCACTGGTGGCAGTCCAGCTTTGCATAGCATTAAAGGTTAATATTAGTCCATCACATAGGCAATGTGCCCCGCTACCACATCTTACGCTGCCGGGATTCCCACCGAAGTGAGAATGATATTAAATCCGGTTTGTGAGTTGAGTAGCTTGTTGCCACCGAGAGCTGCAACAGCAGCTACAGTACCAACCAGGATGGTACCCGCAGTCTCTACACTGATTCCATCATCCAAACCATCGGGATCTGCGGCAACAGTAGAACCGTCAAGGTCCGTATGGGCCTCCCATCCGATGTCCACCGTGTTACCTCCAGTGGTCATGTTATGATAGATTGCGGAGAGTCTGCCAACAATGCGTACTCTACCGGCTGGCAGACGTACTAAGTGAATAACGTCTGCTGCTGTACCCGCGACTATTCCGTGGGTGTAATCAAAGTACGCAATTCTCAGTTTACCCGAATGATCCGAAACCGCCAAAGCAACAGGAGGAGTAGCTCGGATATTGGTCAACTGAGTACTATAATAAGGTCCAGTTGTAGCCATAACTATCTATCTCCTATTAGTCCGGTGTCTCGTCGCAAAAAATACGGACGACTTTCGTCTCTTCCATACGTGTTGCACCGATGGACATCCCTGCCCATACCTGGGTAAGATAATTTTTGTCAGCCCGCTCGGATATGCGGGTATGGATATCGGCACCAAGGCCAAGGAGTATGCCACTTCCTGCCCATGCAAAGCAGGTACGAATGTCATTAGCATCAATGGCAAGACGTTGAGTTCTATGGAACGTGAATCCCATATACTGATTAATCTCACCATTAACCAATGCTTTAATTGTAGCATAATCCGCGCTGGTAATCTTTTCGAGTACCAACATATCCTGAAGTTGTTTTGAAGCAAGTGCAAGATGCAGTTCTTCATCTTCGTCAACATCTTGGGTCCAGAAAGCACCCTTAGCACCGACCAACTTCGCGATAGTCATTCCATCATTCGAAGAGGATGTTCCCTGATCGTATGTGGATGGTAGGGTTGTCGCCGTACCTCCCGCAACACCAGTATACGCCGTACCAGTAGCCGATGCGATGATTACATCATCAATAGAACGCCCGAAGGCATTCACGGCATTTACGGCATAAGAAGAAGTAGGATCAATAAGTGTTCTGACCTGATCTTCGTTATCGACAAAATCAGCCCATACGTAATCCGCAAGCGAAACTCGCCTACGGGCGTGAGGAGTATCTGTCTGTGGGGTATCCTGGTGACGAGTGGTCTTTAGCTGTGCAGCCGTGGCACCGATCTGATCGAAAAAAGCATTCTTTCCGACAACAGTTTCGAAACGGCATCCAGATCTAAGGCGAGAACCTTTCTGCTGGCTGAGCATTTCAATGTTCCCTTTGTACTGCTCAACCATAGCAGTGGTTATTTCGACAGACATAAGACCTCCAGTCGTAGGGTTAATAAAAGGAAATTACCTTAGCCGGGGGTAGTCTCCAGTAAACTGGAGGCCCAAATTATGTACTATAAGATTGCCACTGGTGGCAATCTGTGCAGGGGCTTTGGGCCTAATCTGCTAATTCAGAAAGGTCATTCGATTCGTCGGTTCGACTCGTTGAGATCCACTAATTTTCTCTATCAGGGCAGCAACTTTCTGAACAGTGGAGTTGTGCGTAGGATCATTAGCATCTAAGTACGCAGGTGACTTCATCAGCTCTGCTTTTTTATCTGTGAGAGCCTGAGGAGTCTCGGCGACTTCGCCAGTCGTCTTATCTATGCCTAAATCTTCTGCTATCAGTTCTCCATGTTTGACAAACGTCTTAATGATTACGGGATTCCGACTTAATCCTGACGATTCAAGAATATCCTTAAGACCAGGAATTTCCTTATCAAGGGAGTCGATTGCCCGATTCATCAAAACGAGTTTGCCTTCGAAAGCATTACCGTACTCCGAACGGAGGGTAATCTCAGCCTGTCTAAATGACTCTTCTGAGGCTTTCTGAATATCACCAACTTGGTTGTGCGCTAAATTACTATACTCGTTAAACATGGCATTAGCTTGGTTACTACTCAAACCAATTTTATGAGCAACACCTTTAAACCACTCCATCTGTTTGGTAAGTTGCTCCTTCATAGGTTCATGGGTTATACTATCTGGAACTGCAAGAGCATATTCCGAAGATTCCTTTGGACGCCCCAATCGATCATAAGTCGCCATAAACTCATCATCAGTTTTGGGCATGGGAATCTTGTCTCTACCCACTAATTTTTTAGTGTTGATGTAAGACCGTGCCACATTAACTGGCATTGAAATCATTTCGGCTTCGTCTTTGAAGTCAACTAAAGAAGCATCCGCTCGGATGTCTTCAGGCAATGACTCGTGCCACGTCTTACTACCTGCTGCTGCTGCTGCTGCTGCTGCTGCTGCTGCTGCTGCTGCTGCATCTGCTTTCGTTGCCGCTGCTGTGGCGGCTATTTCTTCGGGTGTTGGCATTTAGTCCTCCTCACTCAATCCTATTATTTCCTCAGGTGATAGTCCAAGGATAGTAAGTATCCGTAATACTACATTACGTTCTCCGGCATTGAAGGCATGTTGTATTGGATCTATATCAAACCCACCATCGAATACACTATGAGCAACACACATATCCTGAATGACTGTCTTATCAAATTCGTCATTCAGGTTAAAAGTATTACAATACGCATAATGTATTGCGGATTCTCTCTTTTTCTTCCTTTTGAATAATTGCATTGCCACTGGTGGCAGTCTCCTATTGTAAGAACCCACCTTCTGTTTGTATGCCTTCGAGATCGGCCGCGTCTAAGTCAGCATCTTTGATTGCGCTACCGACACCGGCAAGACCTTTTCCTGTCTTCGAGAGCATCTCAGCTTGTCGCATCTCATCTTCCCTCTCTCGATCCGCTTGCCTCTTAGCCTCTACTGTCTTCCGATCAAACAAAAATTTAGGACTAACTGAGAACATATCGAATACACCTCTTGTAAGTTCATCAGTATTAATAATATCCGTCGCTTTAGGTAAGCGGTCAAATAATGGTTCCAATATACCTAAAGCTCTAACAAGACCATTCGCCTGTACCTGTTCTTGCGCTCTTGCGATAGGTGAGGTGTATACAATTTTTAGAGGTTGACCCTGAAGTTCAGGGGGCATCGGCGGAAGTTTATCCTTCTGCCGAAGAAGCAATCCATGTACTCGAAATATCAAAGGACCGAGGAGTTCTGTTTGGATTCTCCCAAGCAACGGTCCCATCAACCGCAATTTCTCCTCGGTCCTTTGAAGTACCTCCGTCGCAGTCATCTGAGGACCTTCATTTAACTGCAACTGATCCACAAAAAATGCTTCTCGAATACGTTTATGGAGGGACTCAGCATAGTCTATCCCAAATCCAGGATCTCCTGAAGGAAGTTTACCAATATCCTCCTTCATATTAACTCGCCCTTTACGGTAATAATTAAGTCCACCGGGAGTCGTCCGAAGAGGTTTAAGAAATCCTTGATCAGGTAACAATAAGGGCGGGTCAGCGGTCTTTTGTGCCGACCGAATAATAACTTGGGCCACTCGCATAAGCATCTTAACGTCCGGCAATGTGGTAAAACCCGGTCCTCGACCGTAGGTTTCGTGAGAACTTTTATAAAATCGAGCTGCCATAAAGGGCTGCTCTTCGTACCCGCTTTCTCTTATCAAATGCTTCTCTTTCACCTCTATGTAAGCGGAGATGAAAGGCTTATCAAAAGAACGTTCCGATAGTAAATTAACCGTCCTACGTGGGGCGATAATGTGATAGCACTCGATCATCTTATCCAACTCATTATCCTCAGCCATCTTCTTTGTGGTGGCAGAAAGATTTTCCTTACCAAACTTCTCTGCTAATTGAGCGACACTACGATTATATCGTCGATAAAGAGTATCAATTCTGTCTCTTGCGTTCTGCACAAAATAGCACTCATAAAGCGGCAGAGATAAAAAGAGAAGTGCTTCTTCCTCAAGTTGTTCCTCAACGAAAACTGACATGTTACCGAAAGCACCATAAGACAAATACCCCTCATGCATAGCTGTAGCAAAACCCGCAATGGCTTTATTCATCTCATGGTATATAGCCTTAGATGTGCCCTCTAAGTGCAATTGTATATTACGCCTGAGCATCAACTGAGGACTAACTGTACGAAGTTCAAACCAAGGATTTGCAGGGCTGGTTAAGAGAGAGAATAGACCAGAAGACAGAAGTTGATTAGCATGGATGCCCGTAGAATCATACACGTGGGTCATAAGTTTTTCACCGGGATACCGCACAGTGGTAAAATGCGCGTGTTCAGGATATATCCTCTCGGCTATCTCTTGAAAAGTAGTATCAAAAGTGCCGCGACCCGCTATTAATCGTTGATATCGGGATGTGTGAAAATCCGATTCGTCTTTTGTCATTCTGGCCATACTGAGAGTCTCCTATTTTTTAGGTAGTGGACCGTGTAATACTGTCTCGATGTCAAAAGACCCTTGTAGGTTGTGCTCCTTAAGGAACAGTTCTATGTCGAGTCCCTTAGGAGACGCCGCCCTTTTCCGAGCTTCGAGTACAAGTTTCAGCGTGAAGTGGGTGAGAGGCGCAGATTCCGAAGCAGATTCTGACACTTTTCCTTTTGTATCCTCCTCTTTCTCTGATTCATCTCTCGGACTGCCACTGGTGGCAGTCCCATCCTTCTTGCCAGCTTGCCTGGTCTTGTCATTCTGTCCCATGAAATCAAAATCTTCACTACCTTTGGATTTTACATCAACTTCTTTTACTGCGACCATTTTATATCTCCCTTCACGTATAAAAATTATGATTATACCTTACTATATCACACTACGATACATTTGTCAAGAACTATTTTTGGGTTCTATTTTATATCTCAGGGCCTGTACGGGGCCATGTCCCCATTAAACTCCGCACCTAACGGACAGACCTCCGAATGAAAAGGATCATCTCGGGGTTCATAAACTGCGCACCAATAAGGTCGATGTCGGTATATGTCACATCCCTTCCCTTTCTCAAAGTGCTTACACTCATTAACCGTCACTAAAGTTATTCCTCCCATGTTATCCTTGACAGTAAAGACACCCCGCTTCTCGTAAAAGTTTAGAGAGTCTGTATCAGAGTATTCAAAACGTGTTGGAATCAACAGAGTCTGGCAACATTTGCCACAATGTTTACAACACTCAGTCGCGCATCCTTTGTGAAATCTGTGAGTTGGATCTTCTTCTTGATCGCCTGAGATATATTCACCACAATATACACATTTAGTTACCATCAGTCTACCTCCTTTTTCACCTTACACGCCTTAGAATTTAAGGAAAATAAATAAACGTTCATATGATGGCACCTATAACTACCTGTTACTACCCAGTTCAAGTGTGGACAAACCTGCGATTCTTCCTCATCATAACAGAGAAAATTTTCAGAAATGGATATCTTTTCTTTATACTCAACATTAATTATAGGATATTTTATGAGATCAATAAAATTAGAAGAAGATAACAACCTATTCTTTTTTATGGTAGTACCTTTTTCGGTGGGTTTTTCCCGGTCTAAACCCCACTTCCTGCAATTAAACATATGAAACCGCATAATAACATGATGAAGGTGTACATAAATGGCATCATTTTCTTTGTCTACCATATGTACCTTTGCATATATGGCAGTGTGGTAAAAACAACTGTTATAGACTCTGATTTTATCTCCAGGGCGTATATTCTTTAGATTTCCAATATGGATTGCCCGATCTCTTAGGTTGTTAGCAACTTCTTTTTTATGTTTTTTAGTTGTTTCCTCAAGTTTTTCTTTTAGAGTTTTCACAATCCTATCTTCTACCTCCTCCTTTTAAATTCGTCGATTAGTAATTCGGGTACTCGATTATATACATTTATTTGTGGTCTGTCATTCAAATAGTCATCGAGTGGATTATACATCGAATTTCGAGCTTCCATTAATTCCAACTCATTATACTGTTGGATTGCCACCAGTGGCATTTCGGCGGTTTCTATCCTCATTCCGACACCAGCGGAAAGTTGTCGATATCCATCTGCAAAGTGTTTGGACCAGTCTTTAACAGGTGAATCTCCAAACTTTTCTTTCTTTTCGTCCCACTCACGTCGGTAAGACTTAAGACCTTCAATGAGATCCTCACAATGTTCTTCATCGAAGTAGGAGACAGGGATAGTCTGACGCATAATGTTATGGCCTTCCGACAGACCATATTTATCGGCGATCCGCATTTTCGGAATAGTGATGATATTCTTAAGTCCAAGATCCTCAAAAGTCTCTCGTCGAGTTTTTCCGGTAGAGTATTCGTGTACTTCAACATCGTGAGGAAAGAAGTGCTCAGTATAGGTGTAGGGAAGCTTATTGAGTTCATTGACATAGTACCCCGCTGGTTTTCGATTTCCGTATATACAGTTTATAAGGTGGATTTCCCTGCCCACGAACTGTGCGAATAGTACAGTATTGGTATCGTCGAATCCTAAGTCCCAAGCGGTAGTGACAGGTAGATTAGGTTCCCACGGAATCCGACCAATATGCCCCTCCGCTGCCGCAGTAGTCATTAAATCCCCAAGAATCGATCCGACCAACCCGGCTTCAAAAGAACAATAATACTCTTGCTGAATAAGTTCTTCTGGCATTCCTGATTGTCGCTCAATTTCGATATCCGCCTCAGTAATAACTGGACTCCCGTCGGGTTTCTTGGTGTCAAGGACAGTGAGTAGCTCACTGAACCATCCTGGGTCTTTTTTTGCGTACCGATACATCTTCCAGAGCGCGTTTTTACCCCGAGGCGTTCCGTTAAATAAGGCCCAACCTTTGTTCTCAAGTAAGATAGGTCGCAAGTAATTCCATGCGGCGGGTTTGTGTAGGGAGAACTCGGAGAATATAACCCCGATAGGATTTGTTCCCACAATAGCATCAATGTTATCCGACCCGAGCATTCTAATGATAGATCCGTTGATTAACTCCAATACCATTTGTTGATTTTCACGTCTCTTGATTATCTGTTCTGGAAAATGATCGATGAATCGGAAGCCTGAAGAGTCAGCACCCTCCCATATAATGAGACGTGCTTGCTTGTAGTACGGCAGGATATAGAAATAGGTACCTATGCGCTTGTGCGCCTCGCGCGCGAGGACGTTAATGAATGATTTATCCTTACCCGCCCTACGATGCCATATCACAACACCTCTATTGAACCCTTGGGGCAGAGCATTGTAGATAGGTTTCTGATAAATACGTGGGGTGAAGTTATAGGGGATCTGTATCTTCATAAAACGCCGAGCATCCTCCCGATGACTCTTAATATTAATATCACTACCAAACTCCCTATCCATATTGTCCAAAAACAATTATCAGAACTCATATTACCTCCTGGAATGTCTGTGATGCATTCGACTATAGTGAGCTGGATTCATTTGCTTCTCTTTCTTGACTCTATTGGCTATATCTTTGATTATACTATTAGTTGACTTCGAACCTTTCTCGATAGCATCCTTCAAAATAGGTGAACGTGTTTCGTTAAATACATCCTCAATTCCCATCTTAGCCGAGGACCAAAGTCCATCCCAAGGTATGTTCTTAATAGAACCCACCCATAGACTACTATCCTTAACTGAGTTCCACCATTGTTCCGCGTTTTTAAAACTCATAGTCACCTCCTGGGATTGCCACTGGTGGCAATCAGATTAGTTCTCTTCTCGCTTTTTTAAATGCTCCCACTAAATGTTGTCCAATGTCAGATCTTCTTGGGTACTCTAATGCTTCTGCAGTCTCGGTAGAGGTATGTCCTAAAAAATATTTACTGTGGATAGCTTCATACTGCTTCTCAGTAAGGATTGGTAGCAATCGACCAATAAAATCCTTAGCTACAACTTCATCTTCAGCAGAAGATGTTGACAAGAAAGGATTCTCCGCATGAAGTTCAATGTCTACTGTCTGATTTAGGTTGTACCACGATTGACTCTTCCGTCGTTCATAGAGTTTAGTGTGGTAGTGTTTAAGATACCCCTTCACATAGGCATTGCAGTAAGTTGTAGCGGCGCCTTTTCCTTTAGTGATACCCTCTCGTAGGCGGTGAAGAGCGTGAGACATACCTAATAGACCCTCAGCTCTAAAATCTTCTCGTATGTGCCCTGTAATGTTACACCTATCACAATAGTATTTGATGATTGCGTTAGCCTGTCTGTAACACTTGGCTATAGTGTCGTCATCAATTATCATATTCTTTGCAATGTGACTGATTTTAGTACCTTGGCGTTAAAGAAGTCAGTACAAAACTGTTCCACCCCTCTTACGTGGAAGTCTTTGCAACTGAATATTTCAAGGTAGATCTTTTTAGTTATATCGAGGGAGTGAAAAACTATAGATGAAGTCTCAATGAATTGAACTGCGGATACACCTTTAAGATGATCAGGCGCTTCGTTATACTCATGTTCATCTGCGTACGCCCAAAAGTGTAAATCAGCTCTCGTCATGTCTAACACGTCACAGAGTTGGACACAAAAATTAGTGATCAAAGTTTTTGAGATAGGAGGGAGTTGGTCATGTTGCAGATCCAGGACTAACGTCTTTCCGTAACCTATCATGTAACCTCCTTATTTAAAAATATCGATTAGTTCTATTTCGGGATTGCCACTGGTGGCGGTCTTAAACTTGGATGCAGGTTGCCCAAGTTCCGACGGACCACCACCAGCAGCGGGCGCAGCTGAAGCTGGAAGGGCAGGGCTGCGGTCAGAAGTATGTTGAATAAGAACTTGTCTGTCTCCTTCAAGGTACTGATCGACGAGCATAATAGTTATGCCATGAAGATCTGCTGCGTCGATACTCTTGGGGAGCAACTTAGAGAGCATGTTCATATAACCTTTAGGATCAATTTTGGCTTCACCGAGAAGCCATTCAGCCCCACCGAGTGTTTCGTATACATCCAGTATAGACTGAGCGAACTTCTTGTTGTCCATCATGGGTGTCTTGCCCGCTTTGGGGTTATCTTCACGTTGGTCAAGTGGCGTGTCCGGTTCTTTCGGTTCAGCCATAAAATCGAAGTCGTTGATATCCATAGGTTCCTCTGGCAATCACCTAAGCCAGGGCTGACCCGAGCAGCCCTGGCCAGGAGGTTTCGGATTGCCACTGGTGGCAGTCCGACTTCGTGTAACTCGGTACCGCTTTGCAGCAATCCATTATACCCACTATACCACAATAAGGGTATATTGTCAAGAGTTATTTTTAAGGGTTAAAATATAACCAGAATTTAATTCTGGAATATCAGGAAGTTGGCATGATTCTTGCATACGAGATTGTGTGGGATTGCCACTGGCCTCCAGGACAGTCCGGGTTTAGAGTGGAGGGTATAGCAGGGTGTACCCCTTTGGGATTGCCCTGCGTCGAATCAGGGGTAGTCCTGGGAGCGTATCTCAGAGGGGAGTTCCTATGGCCGACAGTTAGATTGCCACAGTGGCAATCCGTAAAAGATAGTATTAGTAAAAGATAGTGTTATATTTGGAGTAGAATTTATGTCTACGGGGTTCCGTTGACCCTGCCACGTGTTTCCAACTTTGGGGTACCCCCCCCCTCTCGGAAACACGGAAAAAACATGCGTTCATGTGCCGTCGCGCATGTTTGAGAGGGATTGACACTGGTAGCAGTCCAGTCTGATTAGTCAAGCAGCAGTCCAGTCTGATCAGTCAAGCAGCAGTCCAGTCTGATCAGTCAAGCAGCAGTCCAGTCTGATTAGTCAAGTAACACTATCTTTTACTAACACTATCCTTTACGGAGTGCTGAACAGCCGACACTCTGATTTGAGATTGCCCGTTCAAACTGAATTGAGGTAATATTCCAAACACAGTAAATGCATAGTAAATGCATAGTAAATGCATAGTTAATATACTGAAATTGCACACTATTCCTCGTTATC
>SDBU01001537.1_pt1 | contig 32566 bp, 24 predicted proteins | sample 2277071 | NCBI WGS metagenome assembly SDBU01 (sample SAMN10397929, study PRJNA504765) | marine sediment metagenome | isolation source: marine sediment core GS08_GC12, 126 cmbsf | place: Arctic Ocean: Gakkel Ridge, Loki's castle | collected 2008 | reverse complement strand
CTTAAAATGAGGATTTAAAAGAAAACACCCCAAAACTCAGGATTTTCTCCCTTATTTGGGGATTATTTATTTTCTTTCCGTGGATGTCAGTTTGGGAAGCTGATGCCTTACCGCGAAGACTACCGCGTGACCGCACCCGTCTGAAGGCGCGTGGAATATTGAACCAAAGAGAATTTTATTAATCAAGAAAACCTAGATTACAAATATTTGCCCCCTTCTTATGATTGCCTTTAAGTATTATTTTTATATGAGATAAAAAACTTGGTAGAATAAAGATGATACTTATTTATTTGTTTGCATCATAGATAAACTCTTAAGGAGAACGTTCATGTCAGCTGACGGTGAATCCAAATTTCCAGAAGAGCGCCGCCTGGTAAGTGTGCTTTTTGCGGATATCCTGGGTTTTTCCGCCCTGGCGGATCAGCTGGATTTTGAGGTTGTTGGAAATATCCTGAAGGAGTTATGGATAGAACTTGATCAGATCATTGAGGAGTATGGGGGCTATATCGACAAACATATAGGGGATGCATTTATGGTGGTCTGGGGTGCGCCAACGGCATTGGAAGATGATGCGGAACGGGCAGTTTCCGCAAGTCTTGCGATCATCAAAGGGCTGGAAAAATTTATCCAAAATGCAAATCATCCAGCAGCAAAATTACTCCAGCTTAGAGTGGGAGTTCATACAGGATTGGCGTTAGCAGCTTATGTCGGCATCCGGGGGGAATACACGGTATTGGGAAATACAGTAAACGTTGCCAAACGAATGGAAGAAAATGCGCCTGCGGGTTCAGTGGTGGTTAGTGAGGCAACCCTCCAGTTTATCCGGGGGGCGTACCAGGTCAAAAGTTTACCCCCCATCCAATTAAAGGGAACCAAGCGGCTGGTAAATATATTTCAGGTTCTGGGAGAGCTGCCCCAGCCCACCAAGCTGCGCTACCGCAGCAAAGGCGGTTTGGAAACTATCCTTGTTGCCAGGGAAGGGGATTTAGCCAGATTAGAGGCAATGTTCGAGCAAACCCGGAATCAAAAAATACCTCACTTTGTACTTGTTTCCGGTGATGTCGGTATCGGAAAATCACGTCTGTTATTTGAATTTGCCGGGCAGTTGGAAGTAAATAATCCTTTATTGACAGTGATGTCCAGCCGGGCGCTGGAACAAACCTCACAGGTACCGTATTATATTTGGAAGGAACTTTGGTCCAACCGTTTTGAGTTGAACGATGATGATCCTGTAGAATCCGCCAGGAATAAAACCATTGACGGTGTGCGCACACTCTGGGGTCGGACCTTAGGAGAAGTGACAGCTGTGGAGGTTGCTCATTTTCTTGGCGACCAGATCGGAATTCAGTGGGAGAAGAGCCGTTATTTGGATTCCTTTAGTTCCGATCCCAAACTGAGAACTGAGCGTTCCTTTTTCCTTCAGGCAGAACTGTTTTACCGCGCATCCCAGCGGGGACCAGTGGTCCTCATTCTCGATGATTTGCAGTGGGCAGATAGCGGTAGTCTAGATATGATTGATTACCTCCGGAAATATTGTGACCAAAAATTGCCGCTGCTGATTTTAGCAAGTGCCAGGACAGAGTTTATTAAAGATCAATCTGATTTTCTAGATAACGCTGAGCTGATTGAACTGTCCCCACTTCCAATTTCCGGGGAAATCGTCCGGGAAGCCTATCCTGCTCTGCAGAAGGCGCCAGATTCTTTGTTACTAGCGCTGGCTGAAAGATCTCAAGGCAATCCCTACTTTCTTGAGGAATTGGTAAAAAATATGCTGACATTAGATAACGTCAGCATGATGGATATAGATGTATCCTCACAGCTGCCGCAATCCCTTCATATGCTGCTGCAGTCCCGTCTGGATTCACTTTCTCTCGAAGGCAGAGCGACTGCTTTATTTGCAGCTGTTGTAGGACGCGTATTTTGGAAAGGGGCTGTACTGGCAGCATTCAGGGGGTCAACTGGAGTGACTGAGGCTTTAAAAGTGTCAGGCCATAATATTGTGGGCAAAGTTCAAGTTGCACTGGATGAGTTAATGGAAAAGGAAATGGCATTCCCCCGAGTCGGGAGCGCTTTTTCGGGTGAACGAGAATATATATTTAAACACTCCTTGTTGCGGGATGTGGCCTACGAACGGCTTCCCAAAAAGAATCGGGTTGACTGTCATTATGCAATTGCAGAATGGTTGGCCGAACGCACCAGTCCTGAACGCAGTGTGACTGTTGCGCATCATTACGAGGCAGCCGGTATTTATGATAAAGCCCAGGCTTATTATACGAAGGCTGCAGAACATGCCCGGTCTAAAGGCTACAATAAAGAAGCGGATGATCTGCAGTACCATGCCAGGACTTTGCCTGAAAACAATATTGGGTCGGGGGAGAAATGAAAAAATTTTACCTGGAGGACATCCCCTTAGAAGATGCCCATAAACGGTTTCAATCTGCTCTGGAAGAAAAAGGATTATGGCAAACCCTTGGGACAGAGCAGATTCCCCTTGATGAAAATGCGATCGGGCGAGTGTTGGTAGAAACTGTGTGGGCAAAAATCAGCTCCCCTCACTATCATGCTTCAGCCATGGACGGATTTGCTGTCAAAGCTGAAGATACCCACGGTGCGTTGGAAACTGCCCCGATCTCTCTGTCTTATGGCAGCGGGACGGTGTACCTGGATACCGGGGATCCCTTACCCGACTGGGCTGACGCCGTGATCCCGATTGAAAATGTGGAGCCGCTCGCGGCCGATGGAACTATCGCGGACGATTCCCGCCATCCGAATGACATTCGCATCCGGGCCGCAGTTTCTCCCTGGTCTCATGTCCGGGCGATGGGAGAAGATATGGTGGCTACCCAGCTGGTGCTGCCCTTTGGCCAGCGGCTGAGACCGGTAGATCTGGGTGCCGCAGCCGGCTGCGGGTACGACCAACTAGAGGTCGCCAGAAAACCGAAGGTTGCTGTAATTCCGACCGGGACCGAGCTGGTATATCCCGGAGATCCTCTGAAAGAGGGGGATATCATTGAATACAATTCTATCGTTCTGGCCGCGAAGGTAAATGATTGGGGCGGTGTAGGGTCACGTTTTGAAAATATCCCTGATGATTTTGAAAAGATCAAAGCCCGGGTAATCCGGGCTGCTGAAGAGTTTGATCTAATCCTGCTGATAGCAGGTTCCTCGGCAGGTTCAGAGGATTATTCGTCCCAGATTGTCGAGCAAACCGGCAAACTGTTGGTGCACGGCATCGCAGTCAGACCTGGGCATCCGGTAATATTGGGCATTGTAGAGGGAGATGGCAAGAGCACACCAATCATCGGTGTGCCCGGCTATCCTGTATCTGCCGCATTAACAGCTGATATATTTGTAGAACCCCTGCTTGGTAAATGGTTGGGACGATCACCCTTGCATCCCCATACCATTACTGCGGAAATTACCCGCAAGGTGAATTCAAGAGCGGGAGATGATGAGTACTTGCGGGTGGCAGTTGGTTTTATTGGTGACAAAGCGCTTGCCGCTCCTTTATCCCGTGGATCCGGTGTGATAACTTCGCTGGTCCGGGCAGATGGACTGGTGATCATTCCCCGGGGTATCCAGGGTTTACCGGCAGGAGAACAGGTGAATGTGCAGCTTCTCCGGCCGATTGAGGAACTGAAGAACACAATTTTTGTGATTGGCTCTCACGATATTTCACTTGATCTCCTTTCCCAATTCCTGTCTCCCCGTCAGCGCCGTTTGGCAACTGTAAACGTCGGCAGCCTGGGAGGCATCATGGCGTTAAAAAAGGGCGAGACGCACTTAGCCGGCGCTCATTTGCTTCATCCTGAAAGTGGGGAATACAATCTGCCTTATATCCAGGAGCATCTTCCGGGCAGGGCGCTGCGGGTAGTGACCCTGGTCGGCAGGACGCAAGGTTTGTTTCTGGCAAAAGGAAATCCTAAAAATATTCAGGGACTGGAAGATCTAATCAGGAAAGATATCAGTACCGTCAATCGTCAGCGCGGCTCAGGAACCCGGCTGCTGTTGGATTTCCATCTTAAACAATTAGACATCCTGCCGGAGAGTGTAAACGGATATACCCATGAAGAATACACACACCTGGCAGCGGCGGCGGTTGTAGCCTCCGGACGATCCGATTGCGCACTCGGGATCGAAGCAGCTTCCTATGCCCTGGATCTGGACTTTCTGCCCTTGTTCACAGAACGATTTGACCTGCTGATTCCGGAAGAGTTTGTCTCGGGAGAATTGCTCAAACCCCTTTTTGAATTATTGGAAGATCCTCGTTTCAGGAACGCTGTTGCTGAACGACCGGGTTATGATGTCTCCGAAATGGGTCGGGTGGTAGCGGTTCTTTCCGGCACTGAATGAACCAGGCAGGTTCAGCGGAAAAATGCTGAGAAATTACCAAGATTCATGAAAAAAGTCAAGAATCGTACTCACAAATCGTGATTGTCGTCTATAATTGTTGTGATTAAAAAACAATATCAGTAATTTGTGGAGGAAGGAAGATGGCTGCAGTGAAAAAGAAAAAAGGCGTGATTGGTATCCTTACCGGTGGTGGTGATGTTCCGGGTTTAAATCCGGCTATCCGGGCGATAACCATTCGAGCTTTAGGAGAAGGGTATCAGGTAGTGGGTTTGAGACGCGGCTGGGCTGGAGTGATGGAGTTGATCCAGGATAAAAAAGCTGATAATAAGTATAACTATGAAATCCTGACTGAAGAACGGGTAAATAAAATGGGGAGAACGGGGGGAACTTTTCTCCACACATCCCGAACCAAACCAAGTAAAGTTACCAGGGATGATGTTCCTCTTCACCTGAAGGAAAAATATAACGAAGAAATCAATGATCTTACGCCTGAGGTGATCAAGAACCTGGATTATTTAGGGGTTGATTATTTGATTCCCATGGGTGGGGATGACACATTAAATTATGCGGTTGAGTTATATAAAAAAGGTGTAAAAATTGTTGGAATCCCCAAGACGATGGATAACGATGTCCCCGGCACGGATTACTGCATCGGATTCAGCACTGCAGTCACGCGGACCATCGAGATAGTCAACAATTTGCGGACAACGGCAGGCTCTCATGAACGATTCCTGGTGTTGGAGGTATTTGGGCGATATGCTGGTTTCACAGCCATGCTGCCAACTATGGCCGGGGCTGCCAACCGCTGTGTAATCCCTGAATATAAATTTGATATTGAAAGGTTGACTGAGCTGCTGGCAGAAGACCGGAATAATAATCCCAGCCGCTATTCCATTGTGCTGGTTTCTGAGGGTGCCATATTTACCGGGGGAGAGATGGTTTTTAGGGATTCTAATCTAGATGCTTACGGGCATAAAAAACTGGGCGGCATCGGCGACCTTGTCTCAGAAGAGTTGAAAAACCGCTCTGCTAAATATAACAATGGCAAGAGAATAAATGTTGTGAATCAGAGACTGGCTTATCTGGTTCGGGGCGGAAGTCCTGACGCGATTGACTCGATAGTTCCCATGGCATACGGCAACCTCGCCCTGGATTTGATCCTGGAGGGTATTCACGGTCGTCTGGTGGTATTGAAGAACGGCCGCTATGATAATATGCCGATTGAGGTATTGTGTGATAAGAGTAAAACCGTAGATATTGGTCGATTTTATAACACAGACCGCCTGCGACCTTTTTATAAGAAATTTGCCATGAAACCCTTATTTATCATGACGGAATAGGGATAGAAAATTTTTCTCCAATTAGATGATTATAAGAGTTGGGTGTGTTAGAGTTGGGTGATTGAGTAAATAGCTTCTGGATGTTATAATCAACTCATCAGGCTACACCCGTTGATCATCAAATAAATGGAGGGAATACAGTGATTACAGGTGCTGGTAAAAAAGGAAGTTTCATTCCTGGTTGGTTTTGGATATTATTCATCGGCGTTCCGATTTGCATCCTGACCAGTTGGTTTTTCTGGTGGTTCTTCAGCCCGAGTTACAAAAGAACATCGTCCGTTGAAATTGATACCCCTCGCGCTGATCCCATACGGTTGCCGGTTAAAAAGGATGATTTCCGGAAAATAAAAGGCATTGGACCAAAAATTTCCACCGTTATACACAAAGCTGGAATTCTCACTTTTAAGCAGTTGGGATTATTGGACCCGGAAAAGTTTGACCAGATTCTGGAAAGCGGAAATATTCCCAGCGCGAATGCTGGTTTTTGGCAGGCGCAGGCAAAACTGGCAGCTGCTGAGGATTGGAAAAAACTAGAAACACTGCAAAATAAGTAAAATTAAACAAGAACTGTAATTCTCAAGATAAGGCTCCCGGAGCTTTTAAAGCTCCGGGAGCCTATTTTAAATTTAAGGAGCTGTCTAAAACAGGATGCCCTTGCTACTGAATACATTTTGTCATTCCGCCAATCCTGAGCCTGCCGAAGGGAGGAACGAGAAATCCATGATGAGATCAATTTACCACGCTGTGGGTTTTTGTTTAAGCGGATTGAATTGGTACCTGACCCCATTTGGATCCTTCGCAAGGACTCAGGATGACATGCGAGATAAACTTTATCGAAGGACCCTGGCTGCGATTTTTATCGCTTCATATTGATAAGATTTTGGTTAAATACAAAGGGGCTGTGCCAATTACTTTTGGGACAGTCCCTTTTAAAACAAAGGATACAATTTCCTATTTTTATCTTGAAACCGCCAGCTTGACCATTTTCCCGGATTTGTCAAATGTTAATCGGGCATAATGACGGTGAACAGTTTTCCCGCTGTCTTGAGGAATCTCAAACTTTTTACTTAATGTAACCACATGACGCTGGTGCAGGTGTTTTCCACGAACCTTGCTGCCAAATTGGGCAGTGGCGCATTGATGTCCATCACCTCTGCAGACATCTTTCTCCGTGCTGAGCACCATTTCCGCACCCTCCATGCCTGGCAGATAGCGTTTGACAACGTGTTTTACATGCATCAGGGTCGGTGATGGAATATCGGTGGTTAAATTGGACCGGTCACAGACGGTTTTCACCTGAGCAGGGGTTTGTCGTGGGATCCAGACTGTCTTGGGCTGTTTACGCAGGGCTGTTTTGGGACTTGCAAGTGGATCTCCTAAGTGCAGGAATGAAATCAAAGTCTTTTGATCTTCACCGTCCAGGTAACCCTGTCTTTTATTCATTTCCCTGGCTAAAGCGATTTTTGATTTCTGAAGAGCAATACCGCTTGGGATTCCTAGCTCAATGAATTTCCAGAAATAATTAGCCAATAGATCCGCTGCAATCAATGGCGAAGCAACAGAACCATACGCTGTTACAGAAGAACCAATTACGGCGTGGGATCCGCGGGAAAGATATTTTAAGGAAATGGAATCTTCAACTTCCCTGCCGTTGAGGTGCGCGCCGTAGCAAGCTTCAGATAATACAAATAAAGGTGCATCATCGTAGGCGTTGATATCCTGCGGACGCAGAGCTACTGGATAATCGGGTCCAAGGCTGCCGTTAGTGAAATCTTTTTGACCGTACCAATCTGGCGAGTCTTCTACACCGTGAAGGTTGAAGTAACCGTAGCGGGTCACCGGGACTGGAATTTCAGTATGTTTACCAAAAGGCGGGGAAGTAACCAGAATACCTTTTTCCTGGATGGCTTTAAAGACATCTATGGATGCTTGTTCCCAGGCTTCTGCTACATAGCCAAAACTATTATTTTTTTGGGTCCTGATGGTCCAGAGTTTGGAAAGCCAAACAAGGAAACGTTCCCAAAGAGTTTTGCTCTCTTCATTTTTCCCCATGTGGTGTTCAGATATATTGCGGAGAATGTCCAGCAGTAATCCAGGATCACTGCCTGCACCGCCGGGCAGCCTACCTACGGGCCATTCGGGGATAAAGTAATTTTCATCGATAGTGCCGTAAGGATTATCTGAGGGAACTTCGGTATCAAAATCCGCAACTGGATTCGGCAGCTTGTGGTAGGGGACTACATCTGGTCCGCCGACAATTAACAATGCCCCAATCATCAATCCTTTTTGTGCCAGGACTTTATCCAGATCCACCAGAGCAAGTTTTAATGCCCAGGGATCCTCGGATAGGGTTGGTTTTAATCCAAAATTTGCCATACTGGATGGATCATCAGCGAGCACCATCACCGCGCCCCAGCCGGGTTTTAATCGGACAGCGTAGGTGGTTTTTTTCATTTCCTCGATGATAATCGCTGAAGTTTCGGGACCATATTTCTTTTCCAGACCCTTGCGGGTGGAAAAAACGATGTACATGGGAAATTTATCATTTGCCCGAGCATCACCCTTCTGGTCTGTAAATTCGAGATCATTGTCTATTTGTATCAGGGTCTCAGCAAATGGCGGACCTTTTGCATCTGTGGCTGAACTATCCTCATCAGCACCGTTTTGTGAATCGGGTGAAAACACCGGAGGCCCGGCAGGGAGTTGATTCCAGCCCAGGGCTCCACCCACGGCAGCTGGCACTCGAACATCGATGTGGGTCTGCAGTACATCCAGCCAGAGGTTTTTATATTGGTGATTTTCGCCCCACAGACGTTTGGCAACCTGGCCGGTTACATCTCTAGAGGCGGCTTTGTGCAGCATTCCCACACCACGATTGGACTGGCCTCCCTTTATGAGGGCATCAGCCAGGATCAAGGTGGGAGCGATGCAGTCCGGCCATTTTTCCTGATAATGTTCTGCGAGCTGGCGAACTGCCATTTCCGGGGTGTCTGGATCTTGAAGCAAAATTTCCAGGTGTGTAACAGCTGCCAACGCCGATCCAGGATTCAATCCCAACAATCCGGGAAGTTTTTCCGTCGCTCCATCCAGATCGTTTTTATTAATACGGGAACGGATTTGTGCCAGTACATTTGCCCATTCAGGAAGAATTCCCCTGACATCCGGATCACGGAAAATTCTCTTGTTTGGCATTAGAGAATACAGCTCACCATATATTCCTCCAAGGTTTCCGCCAGAAATGGATATTTCAAATCTCAACTCCTGCGCTTCAACATATTCAGGATCCGCCTGGCAGATTTTTTCTACCTGGGTTGTGGCTTGATCGGTATTTAGATCTTTGGCGACTGCCTGCGCGTGAAACAATTGGACAGACAAATCTCCAGGAAAGGCTGCCAACCAGCCAAGTGAAGCTTTTCTGATAAATCCATATTCATTGACGGCTGCAGCAATACCCAGTAGGTCCAGTAGTTGATCTCTAGCCCAGGGTTCACCAGGATGAGGAGGGGAGTAGGGGGATTTTTTCATAAGCTTTTTATCCAGGATTGAGTTGGATGGTTGTTTTCTGTGTTTTTATTAATTAAGCAGATCATTAAACAAGTACTTCCTTTTTAGGTTCGCCATGCACAAGGTTTAATGTCACTACTACACCAAGCTGTCGATGAATTTTCAGGTCATGGGGGGCAAGTTTAGAGGCTTTCCGGAGCATTCTTTCTGCCCGGTCGAATTGCTTCAGCTCTTTTAAAATCCTTCCTGCTTGGTAATATCCTTCCGCTTCCCCGGGTGCAATTTCAATGGCTTTTTGAATTTGATCCAAAGCCAGTTCATATTGACGCCGATCATTGTGAACCCGCCCTAATTCAAGAACAGCCTCATAATTAGGGTCAATAAGTTTTTTCGCCTTGTACAGATGATGAACAGCCTGATCCAGTTGTCCGGTTTTTCGCAGCATCCGGCCCGTGGTGAGATGAAGGTAAGCTTTTTGTTCCCGGGTATGGCCGATTTCTTCATTTTGAAGTACGTCCTGGGCTGTTCGTATTGCCTGATCCACTTCACCTGCTTCCGCGAGGGTTGAGACAAGCTCAAGTACCAAGGGATATTGGTCTGGATGATGACTACCGATAATTCTCAGTTCGTCGATGGCAGCCAGAGGACCTTCAATATTTTTTATCATTCCGGCCCGCTGCAGTTTAAGATCAAGATTGTTTTCTTCCAGGGATATCGCTTTATCCATCACTCGTAATGCCTGGTCCGGCTGTTTTTGGGCGGCTAATGTCCTGGCGAATAGTGCCATTAGATCGGTATCGTGCGGATTCTGCCCCAACAGGGATACCAGATGTTTCTCCGATTCCCGGTAGCTGCCATTTTCAAAGGTAAGCAGGGCGGCAGTTTTTCTGGTTTCTTTGTGTTCCGGTGCCAAAGACAGGGCTTTATTTATGCTCGCCAGCGCTTCCGGCAGGCGGTGAATAGCCCGTTTGCTCAGGGAGAGCTGGATCCAGGCCTCAATAAAGTCAGGCTTAATGGAAAGGGCTTTCTCAAATGACTTTATGGCTGGCAGAGGCTGGTTGCCTTTCAGGTGCAGTTTACCCAGTGCCAGGAAATGACCGGCATATTCTGGTTCCAGTTCAATCGCTTTGTGGAACCGATTTACCGCCGCGGCGTAATCCAGGGTTATTTCTGCTGCCAGGGAATGCCAGCGGGGTTCGTCCTCCCAGATTTGCAGGGCTTTCTGGATTGATTCATCTGCAGAGATCAGATCATCAATGTGTTTTGCTGCCAGTCCTATCAGGACCATATATAGAGGAACCTGGGAATGGTTGGCTTTTTTAGCGACTTCAAGGGCGGAAGCGGCTGCCTTGTAAGCTGTTTCCGGTTTGATTTTTAGCAGCGCCAGGGCGATTTGTGCGTCCAAGAAGGCATTTTTCCCCAGATTTTGCATATTGTCCAGCGCTGTCTGGGATGCAAATACTATTTGCCGGCTGTGCCGGAATGCAGCAATCAGAGCTGCCAGTTCTTCGGGTGTATCTGCGGTTTTTTTGAGCTCCTCAGCAGTTTCCTGGTTTGGTGAGAAAACAGCATCCCCCCGGGATTTTAGTTTACCGACCAGCTGCGGATCTACTTCCAGTTGGTAGAGGGCTTGAATACATTCCTGAAAAGATTTCGATACCTCATTAGATAGAGCGCTCTGATCAGGAGCATGGCGGATGGCTTTCAGGGTCTCAGAAAAGCGTCGGGCTTCCGCTCTTTTGACATAAGACTGGGCAAGCTCAAATACCACTCTCTTTTCTGTGGAAGCCAGATCGGCTGCATGCTGGATATGCTTTGCAGATTCATCCCAATCATGGAGTTCCCGGGCGGTTTTTCCAAAAGCAATTTCAACTGCAGTGCTGAACGATTTTTCTCCTACAGCCAGTTTGTGCCATTTTTCCACTGCCTGAAGAAAACTTTCCCGGGCTTCTTCTAGATTGCCCTGCCTGTTTATGATTCGGGACTGCAGGACGATTACCCTGGGAAGATCAATTTCCCGTGAGACAAGCAAATTACTGATTTCTGCAGCTTTCACTTCCTGATTTTGATCAAGAGCGATCTCAGCAGCCAGACAAAGAGAATGAATTTGGGCTGACAGAAGTTTTCCGTCTTTTTTTAGTTGATTCAGGTCGAGGCTGGAAAGAATTTCCTCTGCTTGATCAATCCTTAATGTAGCACAGGCTAAATCAGCTGCAAAAGCACGGGCTTCAGATATCTTATCTTTTTTGTCTGATTCAGCCAGGAACCCTGCTAAAGCCTCTTGAGAGTGATAGAAAGCTTCTTCATGAGAGGAAACCTGCTGTTGAACCCGGGCCATCTTTGCGTGCAAATCCGGATCATCAGGACATAAATCCAAGGCATTTGAGAGACTGGCAATCGCAGCCTGGAAGCGGGCCTGTCCTATCAGAAGATCGGCTTTTTGTATTCTCCATTCTGGCTGATCCAGGTCGGCGCTGATGGCTTGATCAAGCAGTTCAAGTGCTTGTTTGGGATTGCTGTTCATTTCAAATCCAGCTGCCAGGCGGGACCAGATTTTCGGCAGCAGGGTAGAGGGAGTTGGATTTGCCTCGCAAATATTGACAGCTTTCGTGAGGCATTTCATACCGGTTTCAATATTACCAATTTTAATTAATTCACTCCCTGCCAGTAATAAGTCTTCCGGTTGGATCTCTTCAAAGTTAAGGATTCTGGAGAAGGCTGCAGACGCTTCTTCTTCATTGCCAGCAGAAGCATATGCTTTTCCCAGATGGATATGAGCAGCATGATGCTCTGGATCAATTCGCACAAGTTCTTTTAAGGCTGAAATTCCCTGCTCTGGAGATCCCAGAGTTAGGGTAAAGTCAGCAATCCAGGATAAATTCTTCGGATCATGCGGCGCGATCTCTGCGGCATGTTTTGCTGCTTCGAGAGCGTTAGAGGTTAAGTTTGCGATTTGGTATGCTTCTGCTAAACCGCGGGTGAGAGGGAGATCCTGGGGATATTTTTCATGTCCTTCCTTGAGGGATGCGATTGCAGTTTCAACTTGTCCCAATTGAATGGCAGTTTTTCCCAATCCCAGACTGATTCTGGGCGACCAGGAAGGGTCTGATTTTAAAGATGAATTTTGTGCCTTTTGGAATGATGAGATAGCTTCCTGATAATTCCCGTCAGATGCGTGTGCTTCTCCGAGGAGAGCAAAGGCGATCTCATTATCTGGATCAATTAAAAGGGCTTTTCCCAGCGCCCCAATAGCTGCTTTGGGATTAGCACCGATTCTTAAATGAGCATCTGCGTATTGGAGGAAAGGTTCAGCCTGCTGGGGATCTTGATCCACCACCTGAGTCAGGTAAGGGAGTGCTCCCCGGGGTTCATCCATATCCAGCAGTAATTTTCCATAAATGGCATTTGCTTTGTCATTAGCCGGGTATCGTTTCTGCAGGTCTTTGAACGTGGTGCGGGCTTGTTCCAGGTGACCTAGTTTGTAATAAGAGAGGCCTAATCCATACTGAATCTCATAAACAGTCTTTTGATCAACAATCTCTGTTTCTGCCGATGCAGCAGCATTTTGATAAGTTTCCAGAGCTTTTGATTGGTTATGATTATTGTTTTGAATCTCTCCCAGCTTTAACAACACGCGGGCATGGGTCGATGCGGCAGTTAAACCTGATTTTAAGGTTTGTATGGCTTTATCGGGTGCTTTTGATGCCAACAGACTTTCTGCAAGTGCGATCCAGGGTTCTTCCAGTTCGGGTGAAACTTCAACTGCCCGATTCAGATGAGCAAACCCTTCATTCTGTTTTCCAAGGGAGAAGAGAGATTTTCCTTTTAATGCATGGGCACTGCTGTTATCCGGATCCTGTTCGAGGATTTGATTACAAGCTGTAATGGCTCGTTTGGGCTGCTGTGCCCCATAGGCACAGGCAGCAAAAGATAACAGATCTTTCAAAGGTAAATAAGGTTCCGGTTGTGACTTTGCTTCTTTTACCGATTGAAGTTTGCTCAGGATATTCGAGCGAGTTTCCAGCGCGTCCTTCCAATATTCTGCCTGTTCCTGATATCCTGCCAGTTTCCTGTGCAGCGGGATATCCTGGGGGTTAAGCACCGATGCAATTTGAGCTTGTGTAGCTGCAGATGAATGATTTCCCAACCGGCTAAACGCTTCAGCAATTACCAGATTAGTCTGCAAGTGGTTGGGATGTTTTGATAAATAAGATTGGGCTGATTGGACACATTCTTCCAGGTTACCAACCTGAAGCAGTACTGAACTCAAGTTTTCCGGAGGATATTTCCCTTCACCATTTTTTTCTAAAGCCAGTAATGCTAACTGCCCCGCCCGGGTTTTCTGGTTCTGCGATAGCGCGTATTCTGCAAGCGCGGTTATAAGTTCTGGATGTTCTGGCAGCGGATCCTGTAATTTGTTAATTAGATCACCGGCTGCGGCATAATATTTATTATCCAGTAATGAGCGGATGATATCTGATATCTCCTGAACGTTTTCATCCATTCCCTCTGGATCGCTGATTGCTTTTGTTAATTCCTGCCAGGCCTTATCGTTTATTTGAGGCTGCTGAAGACCCGCTCTGACCTTATTCAGGTTGGCAGCGAGTTTGCCATTCAGCCTCTGGTTTTTATCGGCCGCTTCTTTGAGCAGCTCCAGAGCGGTTTCTGGGTTTCCAGCCAACTGGTTGAGAAGACTGAGGGTAACGCTCTCCTGAATGCTTGAGGGTTCCAGCTTTTGTTTTGCCAATAAGATTTGAGCAACTTTTGGTCCCAGGTCAGGAACTTCCTTATTTAACGCCTTAATCCATTCTTCCAAGCTGGCGGCATCCATGGTTAACAAAACTCTGCTTAGCAGTTCTACCCGGGCTGCCGGGGTTAAAGGTCTGGAGAGCAGGACCTGCATCCCGGGATCCGGTTTTAGAACCTGGACGAATTCCGACTGATCTTCAACTAAATCAAATAAACAAGTCAGCGGAAAAAGCCAACCGTTCTGGGGAGAAAGCTGGCCGATGATTTCCTTCCAGGTTTTGCCTGAATTCTTTTCACCAAGCAAGGCAAGACATAATTGGAAAGCATCGCCGAGGCTCAGGATTTGATCTTTGCTATTTTCATAATCCTGATATGTTTGGTGAACCTGGTTCCTTAACTCAGCAGGAAGGTCACTGAATGAATTAATTGGCCAATTCACCATATCCGAATATTCTCTGTTCAGGACTGCGGCTCCAATCCTTCCCGGAGTCCAGTCAGTTGGCTCGCTGCCGATTTCCTGGACCAGAATTTGGGGGAAGCCTTCGGATTCCAATTTTCCCCAGATCAGCGGAGAACGTCTAAGTGCGGGTATAGCCCAGGACCAGGACGCTTCTGGAAATATGTTTTTAAGAGTGTTGATGATAAGAAGTTCCTGTTTTGCCATAATAATCCCGTTAATTAAGGCCGAGGTAAAGTGTCAGGATGATTCCCAGCAGCATAAAGACAGATCCGCTGATGACTAGAAATACTCCAATGCCTTTTGTGGTTTGAATTAGATTGGTTGTTGCAGTCATTAGCGAAGAAGCATTGCCGACCAGACCGGAGATATCATCTGCAATCCCTTTTTCGGTGATCTGCGCGATTGCTTTGCTGATGGTACGGGTGTCCTGGCCGATGGAGCGGATGACCAGAACTGCAACACCGGTTGCAAAGGTGATCAAGCCGATCAGGAATAATCCTGAAGCCATGGCAGATAATACGCGGGCAATATCATAGATAGTCATTTTAAAAACTCCTTTATACTGATTTCCTGTTATTGTGCAAGATGTATGCCGGATAGATAGAGAAGGCTGATTGTCTTTTGTTGCTTTTTTTTTGATCTACTCAATAATGGATCTGGAATCACAATCCAGCTGTTTGTACCTATCTATGGGTTATGTTGCAAGACTTAAACCAATACTGGTCGGCAGTATTTAAGGGACGATTACCGATTTTTGGGCATTTGGTTTATGCCTGGCTGTATGAAACGGCGGCAGCCTGTGATTCCCGTGCTATTGACGAATACAGGTTGGCAAGTTACAATTTTCCCTGCTGAAAATCTTATCGTCACCTGGATGTGGCGGTCTTTTTTTGTTCTGATCAATATGCCAGATTTGGCACTGGTGGTTTTTCAGCAGTATTATCAATTCTCATCATTCTAGAGGAGCGAAGGTAACTCTGCTTCCGCAGTAGTGAGAGGCGCTCCGAGGAAGGAAGTAATGGAAAAATATGTATTAGAAGCAAAGAAAAGGGAAATCATTGGCAAGCAGGTAAAAGCGCTCAGACGGGAAGGATTGCTTCCTGCGGTGATTTACGGCAGCCATATTGAGCCGATGCCGCTTACCTTAAATACAGGGGAAGTCAGCCAGACCCTGAGTGTTATTGGTGCTAATACACTGATAACCTTAAAGATCGGAAAAGAAGAATATCTGGTGCTGGTCCGTGATCTCCAGCGGGAAGTGATTAAGCGGGATTTACTGCACATCGACTTCCAGGCAGTTTCTTTGGAAGAGACCATCACGACCAACGTTCCCATATTGGTAGTAGGTGAATCACCAGCGGTTAAGGAACTAAACGCGCTGCTGGTTACCAGTATGGATTTTCTTCAGATTGAAGCCAAAGCCAAAGATTTGCCAGATGCAATTTCGGTGGATGTTTCTGGATTGTTTGAGGTCGGTGACAATATCCAGGTCAAGGATTTGTCCATCTCTGGAGATGTCATTGTCCTGGATGATTCTGATTTAACTGTTATCGTGGTTGCTGCTCCAACGCTGATGGAGATTGAACCTGAGGTTGAGGAAGGCGCTGAACTCTTTGAAGAACTCACTGACGCTGAACTTATGGAAGAAGCAGAAGCAGCTGAGGGAGATGAAGCGGACGATGCTGCTGAAGAAGAAGAATAATCAACTTCTATAACAACGGAGAACCATCCCGGAAAACTTAATCCAGCCGGGATGGTTTTTCAATTAAAAAGATCTATCCTGAAGAGCGCATGAAAAGAATTCCGCATCATCTCAGCTGGTATATCCTGGTGATAATGGTTGTTTTTCTTTCTGGATGCAGTGCTGTGATGGTGGAAGATAAATTGCAGCCTGAGCAAATTCCGGCGGCAATCGCCCGGGTGGGGGAAGAACTCGCCACTGGAAATCGTTTCCTTCAAACCGGAGTTATTTATCAATGGGCTGTGTCGGCAGAAGCGAGCTCAGAGTTCTCAAGTCCGGAATGGAGCGCAGAGCAAGCAGTTGGAGAACCGGATTCCCCGGGATGCGGAGATTACCAGTTTTCCTGGGCGTCAGCAGCGAGTGATTCGATTGATACCTTGATTGTGAGGTTTCCCGAGCTCGTTTATCCTCTCGAAATCATTATCCATGAGAGTTTTAACTCTGATCAGGTGACCAAAGTAGAGGTTCAGGATCCTGAGCGGCTGGGTTATTATACGGTTCTTCAAAAAAATCCCATCCGCGTGGATCGTCCCTGTCCCTATGAACTAATTGTTCCTGTAGAGGGGATCGGTTTTCTTACCAATACAGTACGGATCACCGTGGATCAATCCCAACTGGGTTTGGGGTGGAATGAAATTGACGCAGTACAATTGATTGGCACAAAAGGGGAAGAGTGAGCTTTGTTTTTATAGCTCAGGGGGTCAATTTGATTAATTCCAGAAAATCCATCATAATTTGAGCTGTCGCTCCCCACAATATATCTCCCAGATATTCTTTATAAAAGATCACTGGAATTCCTTCAGCGGCTGATGGATCAGACTTCCAGAATTTTACCTGGTGATTTTTGGGATCTGTCAGCCAATCTATCGGGATCAGGATGGTTTTTTCCACTTCAATTGGGGAGAGCTTAAGAGGATACGGCCAGGGAAGAATGCCCACATAGGGTGTAACCTCATAGTTGGTAACGGTAGTAATTGGACAGGATTGTCCTAAAATTTCCACATCATCCGGATTGAGACCTATCTCTTCCTCGGCTTCCCTGAGGGCAGTATATTTTAAGGTAGCATCACTGCTGTCAGCCCGGCCGCCTGGGAATGCAAATTGACCACTGTGTCGATCATCCTTATGATAAGTCCGCTTTATGAAAAGGATTTTCCAATCTTCCTTGTCCAGCAGCAGTGGGATAAGAACAGCCGCAGGCTGCATTTCATTACCTCCGATACCGGGCAGAGGGGGACAGTTTTTCATCCGTTGGTCTTGGGCTTGCAGTAATTTTTGTTTGATTTGATCTGGATTAATGATCATGATTCGTCGAGCTGGCTGATCCAGTTTCCCAGAAAGAGGAAGAGCAAGCTCCCCAGCGCACCAAATCCCCCGAATACCGGTCCGATCATCAAGAACTGAATATTCCAGGAAGAACCTAATAGATGTCCGAGGTAAAAACCAACCCAGGACAGGATCATCATCAGCAGAAATTTACCTCCACCGCCGCCCTTCCAAAAATGGAACAACGACCCAAGGAATGACGCCAGGAGAAAACTGTAGAATATGGTTGGAACAGTCATGTTTAATTTGACCTGATGATCCCTCCGCCGAGACAGAGGTCGTTTTGATAAAAAACAGCCGCTTGTCCCGGTGTGATGTTCGGTAAAGGGGAATCCAATTTGATGTAAACAGTATCTGAATTTGTTGCCGTGATAGTGGAAGGTGTCTCCCGTGATCTATACCTGATTTTGACATTGGCCAAGATAGAATCGGAGGGTGCTTCCCCAGAGATCCAGTTTACATTATCAACATAAAATTCCCTCTGGCCCAGATATTCTTTTTTTCCAACAATCAGCGTATTTCTTTTCATATCTTTCCGAATTACATAAAGCGGTTCCAGACTAGAGATACCCAGTCCTTTTCTCTGACCAATCGTAAAATCTGCCAGTCCCGGATGTTCGCCGAGTGGTTTTCCATCCGGATCGATAATGGGACCGGGCTTCATAGTTGAGGGGTTAGATTTGCGTAGGAAATCCCGGTAGTCTCCCTGTCCAATAAAACACAAATCCTGGCTGTCTGGACGATCTGCAACCGGCAGAGCATACTTTTCGGCCAGCTTACGAACCTGTTTTTTGGTGAGATTAGCCAGAGGAAAGACCGTCTGACTTAATTTATTTTGGGTCAGCACATGCAGGAAATAGGTTTGGTCTTTATTAGCATCCCTGCTTTTTAGGAGCTGGTAGAGGCCGGCTGAGGTATTTTGAATGCGGGCGTAATGTCCGGTTGCCAGATAATCGGCACCCAGTGTCTTAGCCCTCTCGAGTAAAAAATCCCAGCGAACAAAGCGGTTGCAGTTTAGGCAGGGATTTGGGGTAATTCCCTGCGTATAGCCATCAACAAAAGGAATGACCACCGCCTGATAAAACTGATCCTGAGCATCTATAATATAAAATGGTATATCGAGTAGTCCGGCAATATACCTGGCTTCCTGCTGTGCATCCGGCGCACAGCAGCGGTTTTGGGTGCCAGTGTCGCTCCAGAGGCGAAGCATCACCCCGATAACATCATATCCCTGGTCTTTGAGAAGAGCAGCAGACACGGAGCTGTCCACTCCGCCGCTCATCCCTACAACCACACGTGCTCCTGGTGGGGGGGTCATTTTTTCAACTCCCGCAGCTGATGAATACAGCCCGGCAGGATTTTCAGGAATGAGTCAATATTCTCTGCCGTGGTGTCTTTTCCGAGAGTAACCCGGAGGGATCCTAACGCCCAGGAAGGGGAATACCCCAGATGAGTTAAAACTAAGCTTGGCTCAGGGTCTCCTGTTTTGCAGGCAGATCCTGAGGAGCAAGCAAATCCGGCAGTATCAAGGACCGAGATCAACATATTTCCGTCTACATCGTCAAATACAAAACTGGCATGATTTGGCAGCCGTTCTTCTGGATGTCCGGTTAACTGACTGTATGGTATCTCTGTCAAAACCTGTTTAATCAGACGATCGCGCAGGGGCAGGATGTGGTTGATCCGCTCTTTGTGTTCTTTATGAACCAGGTCGAAGGCCGCTGCCATACCCACTATCAAAGGAATGTTTTGTGTTGCAGCTCGCTGTCCAAATTCCTGGGATCCACCGGTCAGTATCGGGATTAGTTCTGTCCCTGATCTAATATAAAGAGCTCCCACGCCTTTGGGTCCATAAAACTTATGGGCGCCCAAAGACAATAAATCAACCTTGAATGAATTCACATCAAGAGGAAAATGCGCTGCACCCTGAACCGCATCCGTGTGGAGGAGGATGCCTCGCTCCTGGCATATTTCGCCTATCTCTTCGATTGGATTTAGGGTTCCTATTTCGTTATTAGCATGCATGACCGATACCAGGAAAGTATCCCCTCTCAGGTTTTCCTGGACCCCTGTGGGGGAAACCATACCATATTTATCAACAGGTAAAAAACTTATCTCAAATCCATGTAAATCAGCTAATTGACTGGCTGTGTTAAGAACTGCGGGATGTTCGATTGGGGAAATTAGCAGGTGGTTCGCGTTGGATTTTTGCCGTGCCGCGAATGCAGCACCCCTTATTGCCAGGTTGTCGCTTTCTGATCCACACGATGTAAAGATAATCTCGGATGGTGCGGCGCCCAGAAATCCTGCCAGCTCCCGGCGAGATTTTTCAAGGGCTGATTCAGCTTGCTGCCCAAATCGATGCAGGGAGGATGGATTGCCAAAGATCTGGGTGAAATACGGCTGCATGGCGGCTGTTACCCGCTCATCAACCGGGGTAGTTGCTGCGTAATCAAGGTAGATGTTATTCATGGTTTCCTTTCCCTGCGATTATAGCATGACCAGCTGAATCCTAAAGTATAAAAAAACGGAAAATATTTCACCATTTAATTTTCAAGTTGGGTTGATCTAATCTGAAAACGAGACTTTCTGCGGATCAAGTTCCTGCCCCAATTGTTACGCTCTTTGTTATAATAACTTGGCTTAGATTTATATTAAAATTCAGGAGGATGTATGGTACAGCAGATAAAGTTTGGAACGGATGGCTGGCGAGGTCATGTCGGAGAAGATTATACATTTGCAAGTGTCCGGCGCTGTACCCAGGGATTTGCATCCTACCTGGCAGAGGAGGGTTTCCAGGATCGCTGGGTGGTTGTGGGTCATGACCGTAGGTACCAGGCTGAACAATTTGCGGCCGCAGCCGCTGAAGTATTGGCAGGAAACGGGTTTAAAGTATATTTGACCGATGGACCAACGCCGACTCCGGTCATAGCCTATTCCGTGGTGGATAAAAAAGCTGCTGCTGCGATCAATATTACAGCCTCTCATAATCCATATACTGATAACGGGTTTAAAGTGCGGGATGAGAATGGCGGTGCGGTTGATCCAGAAGGTTTATTAAGGATTGAAAAGAATATTCCGGAGAGTGAAGACTCGGCTAAACGTACTCCATTGAAGGATGCCATCGAAGTTGGGACAATCGTGATGTTTGATGCTGCACCTGCCTATATTACACATATACAAACTCTGATTGACCTGCAGCCGATTAAAGATGCTGGTTTACGGGTGATGGTAGACCCTATGTGGGGAAATGGAGCAGGTTGGTTTCCCAGGTTGATTGGAGGTGGAGCAACCGAAGTCTTTGAGATTCATCAGGACCGGAATCCAAACTTCCCGGAAATGACTCGACCAGAACCCATACCCCCTAATGTGGATGTCGGTTTAAAAGCTACCCTGGAACATAAAGCAGATGTTCTGATCATAAATGATGGAGATGCTGACCGGCTTGGTATTGGAGATGAAAAGGGTCAGTTTGTAAATCAGTTGAGGGTATATGCACTAATGGCTTATTATCTGCTGGAAATCCGCGGACTGCGGGGTCCGATCGTAAAGACTCTCTCCACAACCACAATGCTGGAAAAATTAGGGAAGATATACGACGTCCCGGTCTATAATACCGGGGTTGGATTTAAGTATGTCGCTCCAAAAATGCTTGAAACCGATGCGATGATAGGCGGTGAGGAATCTGGCGGGTATGCCTTTAGGGGAAATGTGCCGGAGCGTGATGGAATTCTGGCCGGCCTCTATTTCCTCGATTTTATGGTCAAAATGAACATGAAACCCTCTGAGTTATTAGAGGTTCTATTTGAAAAAGTCGGCGCTCATTATTATGATCGAATAGACACACCCTTTAAGGGAGATCGGACAGAGAAGATCCAAAGAATTGAATCCGCGGATCCGGAAACCATTGGTGGGTTAAAGGTAACAGGTTTAGTAACTATTGACGGGTATAAATTTGAGTTGGAAGATGGCGGCTGGCTGTTAATTCGGTTTTCCGGAACTGAATCGATTATCCGGGTTTACTGCGAGACAACTTACCCGGACCGGGTGAATGGTATTCTGCGGGATGGATTAAAGATAGCTGGTATCGATGATGAGGATATGTGAACCTCACAGATACTCATTGTCATTTAAATTTTAAAACTTACCGGAACGATTTGCAGAATGTATTGTCCCGTGCGGAAGCAAATGGTTTAAAAAGAATCCTGGTTCCGGCTATCGATCTGGAAACAAGCCGGGAAGTGCTGAGTCTGGCAGATACGCATGAGATACTGTACGCTGCGGTTGGTGTGCATCCAAACAGCGCTCAAACCTGGAATTCAACTTCCGCCGGGGAATTGGAATCTTTGGCTTCCCATCCAAAAGTGGTTGCAATTGGAGAAATCGGTCTGGATTATTACCGGGATAGAGCGCCAAAAAGTTCCCAGATAAAGATATTAAAGAAGCAGCTGCAGATAGCACTCAGTAAAAAATTACCTGTCATCCTTCACGTCCGAAACAAAACCGAAGATGACAGGAACTGCATCAGGGATTTATTAACTGTTTTGGAAGAGTGGTTAACTGAGGCGGATCCTTTGCCTCAAGAGTTTTGGGGCAGACCCGGTGTTATCCATTCATTTTCAGGAAACCTAGAGGAGAGTAAACAAGCCCTGCAGTTAGAGTTTTATATCGGGATCACTGGGTTTGTTACATTTAAGAAGTCGGATACAATACGGGAAGTTGTCCACAAGACACCCCTGTCTAAATTATTGATTGAAACGGATGGGCCGTTTATCACACCACATCCATTCCGAGGAAAACGTAATGAACCTGCCCATGTTCGTTACATTATTGATAAAATAAGTGAAATAACAGGAAATCCGCAGGAATATATTGCAGACCAGACAACAGCGAATGCCGTTTGTTTGTTTCAGTGGGAGTAAGATTTTGATGGAATATGAATTTGCTAGTTCGATTGAAGATAAATTAATACTGGTGGATCAGAAAATGATGTCCAGGTCTTCTGGACATCATCCGGATCTGACCGCAGCGCTGGAACATTTAATGGTTTCGGGCGGCAAGCGTATTCGGCCGATCATAACCTTATTGATGGGTTCCTTGCTGGGAGCAGAGGATGAAAAATTAATTTCACTGAGTGCTTCCATTGAACTGCTGCACACAGCGACACTAGTTCACGATGACTTAATTGATGGCTCGCTGCTTCGCAGAGGAAACCCCACAATCAATTCCCGCTGGACACCTGCTGCAACAGTATTGACGGGAGATTTTATATTTGCTCAGGCAGCCATTCTTGCTGCGGAAATTGGATCCACTGAAGCCATGAGCCTCTTTGCAGAGACTCTCAGCATAATAGTCAGTGGAGAAATCTCACAACTCTTTGGGCGAAACCAATTTTCTTCCCGTGAGGAGTATTATCACCGTATTTATGAGAAGACGGGCTCATTGTTCTCTTTGTCTGCGAAAGCTGCAGCGTTGATCAGTCCTGTGGAAAGAAAATATATCAGCCCGGCAGAAAAGTACGGCAGGGAAATAGGCAAAGCCTTCCAGATTGTTGATGATGTTTTAGACTTTTCTGGGGATCAGACCCGGATAGGAAAACCCATCGGTAATGACTTGCGCCAGGGGGTGCCAACTTTGCCAACCTTATATTACGGAGAACAAAACCCAGAAGATAAGGTATTGAAGAATGTGTTGAATGGATCAGCCAGTGATTCCGAAATTGATCAACTCATTGAGCGAATAAATCAAAGTGGAGTCATTCAGTTAGCAATGAATGAAGCCCGGAAGTGTACTGAAAATGCGATCAGTTCCCTGACAGGATTCCCGAAAGGAGATGATCGGGAATCATTGGAAGACCTGGCGAATTTCATCGTTGACCGGGATTTATAAAACAAGATCGGAAATAAAAATAATAAACCCGCCTGATTTTGAGCGGGTTTTTATTATTTCTCAGAAGGGATAAATTTACTGGATATTCTAATTATAAAAATTGTAAATCGCTTCCGATAATTGTCCCACCAGGAATGACGCATTATCCCAGATGAGCTGCTGGGGATGATAGAGGAAGATAACCAGGACGTAGTCACCGCCAGGGGAAAAGATGATACCGGCGTCACCCAGAGTTTGCATGATCCCATTGTAGGTTACCCAGCCATGTTTATGTGCAACCGCGGTCACATCTGGGACACCGGCTTCTATCAAAGACGGCATCTTGTTCTGGGAGAGATAGTCGATCATGATTTGGCATTCCGCCTGGGTGATCTCATCCGAAAAAACAGCTTTAAAGGTTCCCTGCCCATTATCTGCGCATAAATAAATATCTTCGAGAAGCATTCCGATATCTGAGGTGGTGGACTGATTATATAAATCTGGATCGGTGGAGATATCTTCTCTCTGATTGGCCGGTGTTTTGTATATCTTTAATAAGGGAGATCCTAGGCCGAATTCTCCGGCCAAAAAGGTGTTTTCCAACCCTAAGGCAAACATATCATCCGTGACCTCCAGGGGAGCAAGGCTGGTATGGATAACCCGTTCCATAACCCAATCTGCCGGGTCATTTCCGGATTCGATGATCATTTTTTGGAGAAGATTTATTGTTTCGGGATCCTCATCTTCGTCTATCCGCCGGAATATCGAAGTCATAATCGGAATTTTCACAATACTCGCAGTAGTAAATGCCACATCAGGATTGGTTGATATTTCTGCTCCATTTTGATAAGCAAAATGAATTTCCTCGATTGTACTGATATTAAGCATGTAAAGTCCAACAAGCCCATCAAAAGCATTTAAATCAATCGTTTGCAGAAGTAATGTTTTCAGGTTTTGCAGGGAAGGTCTGGGTGGGCTGGTTTGTTTTCTTGGCAAATTTACTGATCTGTTGGAAACGGACCGCATCGAACTATCGATCAATAAAACAGCTGTGTCTATATCAAGCACAGTGCCTGACGTGCCGGGTGAAAATTTGACCGTCCCGGTTTGCGGCACTGCTGGAGAGGGCGGTTTATCGTACCGGGATGCAATTTCGTCCACCAAATATGTCCTCAGGCGTTCTTCTGAGTAATTTGCCCGGAGAGGAATTGAAAATCTTGATATTTGCCGCCCCCAGAGATAGTCCCAAAATTCTACCCAAAATGACTGTTTGGTACGTTCCAGGTCAGCTGCTGCAAGCATGCTTTCCAGGTCTAATTCAAAACCACAGATTGACGGTGAGAACAAGATCGTTTGATCACCATAACGAAGTTCGACGGGAAGGGTATAGGCTTCTAATAAACGCTGGGCCGCTTCTTGTCGGTTAAGACCACCAACTGGAACTTCGGCTATTTTCATGGTGTTGGGGTAGTTTGTCCGCAACCTGCTGAACCGGACAAACTGCAGGGTAGAAAAGATCACTGCAGAAATGAGAAAAAATACTGACAACCAGCTCAATGCTGAAAAAGAAGGACGTCTCTTCAAAACGATACTCCAATTTTGGAAGGATTGACTGCAGGGGAAAGTTTATCACAGGAACCCCTGATTGCCAATTAATTAAAATAATTATCTATAGTAGTGATAAGAGAGATAAGGGAATGAAAAAATCTCACCTGGATTCCATTTACTATCCGGCTTTCCATTACCTTGAGGTGTTCTTTTACCTGATATCTAAACCTCGGGAAGTTCGATAACGCAGTTGTCTTTCCCAAAATCCCCTAGTATGTATTCGTCCGCTTCCCATTCGTTATACCATTTTTCATTATTCAGCAGATAGCGGAATTCGTGTTTTTCCCCGGGTTCTAATTCAACAGTAATCTTAAAATCACCGTTCTTTAGAGACTCCATTGGAGTATCTGTAAGACTCCAATCATTAAAATCTCCTACCAGATGTGAGGAAGAGACATCGTATTCAGGTTGTTCATGTTTCGCCAGTCGAAATGTCACCTTGTAAATATTTCGGCTTTTTACAAATTGTTTTTTAACCATTCCCATTCCTTATATATGACATTCGTCCAAATTCCACGTTAATTTTATCATAAGTCTTATTTATAATGTTAATAAGGCGTTGTTTCATTTACTTGTGCCTGAATCTTCTCAGAAGGCTTTCATTTAACAGTAGTCAGATCCTCCAATGTAAGGGCTGACATAATGCACACAATTGAATTATGTTTGACCCTGCAAATTTGGTAAATATGCTCTATAGTAAGGTTAGGCGCGTAGGATGTTTGATCTGATCTAGCATTGCCAGGAATGTAATGATGTTAAGGTTTCTTTTGTTATATTTGTCCCGGGCAGGTTGGGCAAGAAAGATTGTCCAGAGTTGGGGGTTTGCACGAAAAATGGCAGCCCGCTTTGTCGCTGGAGAAACCCTCTATCAGGCAGTTGAGGTGGTAAGAGAATTAAACAGGCGGGGGATAAGTGCAACCCTGGATCATTTAGGGGAGAATGTTTTCACAAAACAGGATGCCCGCCAATCTACTAATGAAATCCTGGCCATAATTGACAGACTGAAGCATGTAGGAGTTGCCTCAGGTGTTTCCATTAAACTTAGCCAAATAGGACTGGTAGTGGATTCAGCCCTCTGTGAGAAAAACCTGCTGCAAATTCTGGAGCGTGCGAAGAGTAAAGGTATTTTTATCCGGGTTGATATGGAAGACTCCCCATTAACGGAACAGACCCTGGAGTTATTCACCAAGTCTAGAAATCAAGGATACAATATTTTTGTTGGGATCGCTATCCAGGCTTATCTCTATCGGAGTGAAGCCGACGTCCGGAAACTGTTAGAAACCGGCAGTCAAATACGCCTTTGTAAAGGAGCATATAAAGAACCTCCAGAAATTGCCTTTCCAAAGAAAAGTGATGTTGACAAAAATTTCGATAAAATCACTGAACTACTTCTGGACAGTTCCCTGTCGGAAGGGTCAAAAATCAGCCCTGATGGTTCTTTTCCCCCAATCCCGGCAATTGCAACTCATGATCAGGAAAGGATCAATCATGCCCTGGAATATGCGAGATCTATCGATTTACCGATGCTTGGCCTTGAGATTCAAATGCTGTATGGGATCAGATCAAATTTACAGGATCAGTTGGCTAAAAATGGTTATCCTGTCCGTGTTTATGTACCCTATGGGAGCGAATGGTATCCCTACTTTGTCCGGCGTCTGGCGGAACGACCCGCAAATCTGTGGTTTTTCCTGACAAATCTTTTCCGGTCATAGGTCAGTCATTTAGAAAATTATAAAGGGGAAAAGAAAATGATGAAGAAACCAACCTCTGGAATTGAAAGATAGTTATAATCTAGGCTATATGATTAAACACCAGAGTTTGAATCTCCTGAAACACATCCGACCTGTCCATTTGCTCACGACCATTACCCTTTATGTGCTTGGGACAGGGTTTGCCCGCTACCTCGGCCAGAGAATCGATTATTCTTTATTCCTGCTGGGATTAGCCTGGCTGCTTTTTCTCCAGCTGGGATATTGTTTTTTAGGCGATCATTTTAAAACACCATTTGATGAGGGATTGTATAAACGGCTGCCATTTATATCGGACGACAAAACAGCTGAACCATCTCAATCCGGAGAGATACTGCTCTATATTTCGGTCTCGTGTTTTGCCGGGGCGGTTGTCGTAAGTGTGTTGCTCATATTACAGGGAGTAATCAGTATCTCTATGGCATTTCTGATGGGATTGTTTTTTGCAGGAAATTTTCTACTGGTGGTTCTGGGTGTTTCCCTGAATCTATCAGGTGTCGGAGAAATCATTACCTCAATTATTCTGGTTATTATCCCTCCCGCATTTGCATTTTTCCTACAGTTCGGCACATTTCACCGTTTTGTAGTACTTGGTATATTTCCTCTCTTTCCACTGCACCTGGCGCTGATTTTCTTGCTGCGATTAACCGGGTATAGTGATGACTTAAGAAACAACAGAAAAAATCTTCTCGTCAGGATCGGTTGGATTCAAAGTATTTTTCTTCACAACTTGATGATCTTCAGCGGGTTTTTATTGTTCGGTGTGGCGTTATTGTTTGGGTTTCCAATCCGCATTGTCGGATTTGTATTCCTCACACTTCCTGCAGCGCTTTATCTGGTTTGGCACTTATCTCAATTGGAGGATGGAGCTCCGGTACGCTGGCCATTATTCACTCTTTTGTCCTTGGTAGTGTTTTTCCTGCCGGTTTATTTATTAACCTATTCTTCCTGGGTTCGATAAACCAGGAAAACAAGTGAGATATTATGCCTGAATTCCTTTCATTGGTCACACCTGGTGAAGCCTTGGAGATATTGTTTAATGTTTTAAATCCTGAAGTAAAATCAGAGATTGTTCAAACTGAACGGGCTTTAGGTAGAGTTACAACCGAAGATATTCTCTCCCCCCAGGACTTGCCAGATTTTAAACGATCGACCGTGGATGGTTACGCGGTTCTGGCAAAGGATACCCATGGGGCAGGAGAGACCCTGCCGGCATATCTCATGATAAAGGATGAGGTGCCCATGGGGGATGAACCGGATTTTTCTCTTGCCAGCCAGGAATGCGCCTTGATCCATACCGGGGGTATGCTGCCGAGGGACGCAGATGCGGTTGTTATGGTTGAGGACACTCAAATTCTTGAATCGGGGGAAATTGAAGTATTCAGAGCAGTCGCGAAAGGGGAAAACGTGATTGAAGTTGGGGAAGATATCTCCACCGGGGAGATTGTCATCCCAAAAGGAACCCGACTCAGGCCAGCAGAAATTGGCGGGTTAATGGCGTTAGGATTCACGTCTGTTAGTACCGCAATACCGCCAGTTATTGGCATCTTGTCAAGCGGGGACGAGATAGTTTCTCCCTCGCAAAAAACAAAACCGGGAGAAGTGAGAGATATCAACTCTTATACCCTGGCCGCGTTAATCGAGGATTTAGGGGGAGAGGTAGTCCATTATGGTATTATTGCTGATAGCCGGGATGAGATGCTGAAAGCTTTGGAAAAAGCCCAACAGGAATGTGATCATTTGATTGTCACGGCCGGTTCATCTGCCAGTACAAGAGACTTGACAGCAGAAATAATGAACACCCTTGGGGATCCGGGAGTACTTGTCCACGGTATCAGCATCAAACCGGGGAAACCGACAATATTTGCAGTATACGGTGAGAAAGTAATGATTGGACTTCCCGGGAATCCCGTCAGCGCTCTGGTGATCGCGATTGTATTGGTTTCACCGATTATTGAGGCGTATTTAGGGATAAGAGGATCTAGACCTAAGCCGGCGCTTTCTGCTGAGTTGACAGTGAATATCTCCTCTCAAACCGGGAGGGAAGATTGGATTCCGGTTCGAGTAATCAGGACACCAGAAGGTGGCTTTCACGCTGAACCTGTTTTTGGCAGAAGCAATTTAATCTTTATTCTGGCCAGATCAGATGGTTTAATAAGAATTCCTGCATCTGCTACCGGGCTCGAAGCTGGGACATTGGTAACTGTTCGTTTAATATAAGGAAGAGAAGCGAGAATGAATTCAATCCTGACTTTACCGGCTTTGTTCTATATCTGTATTGCGGTTTATTCCGTCAGCCTGATAATTAATGCACTGCGGAAACTCCGGGTTTATAAGCAGGCAGATTATTTATTAGTGATCTTGCATGGATTGTTTTTCCTGATAACACTGGTGTTGTTTGGTACCGAGCTTTCCTGGTGGAAATTTTTAGATCAAGGAATCCAATTGCATCTACCATGGTACGGTATGGTGTTGTTCAGCGGTGTGTTATACGCTTTGACACTTGCAGTATTTAAAACTGAAACCCCCGGTTGGTTTTGGCTTGTTGGAAGTATTTTGATAGTTGTTACTTCTGTTTTGGCGGATGCGTTGTCCGTTTTCCCGGGAGATTTAATTTGGGGAAGACAGGTAGATGGTTATTCATACTCGGTATTGTCAACTGTAATTCAGGCTGTAGGATGGGGGATATTTGTAATTCTCTCCAGTACCCATTTGTTGAAGGAATATCGCATTACTGAGAGAACTGTGGTGAAACAGCGGGCTATCTATTGGACCGCGGCCTTGATTCTCTATATGGGCAGTTCGGTGCTGTACCTCCTGAATCATTATCTATTAGGAAGTTTGATGCTGCTGTTTACAACAGTAATATTAAATTACCTGGTGCTCACGTATCGCCTGCCAGATTTAAAATTGCTGACATTTCAGACAGCTTGTTTTTTACTGACAGGGATTATCATTCTCCTATTGTATGCTCTGGGATTTCTAATTCTAGAAAGGTTTTTTGTTGGTTTTTCCTGGTATAGGCCAGTATATAACGGCGCTTTTTTCTTCCTGATTGCTCTGATATTCTATTTCCCGGTGAATCGCCTAGTACGAACAATTCTCCAGAAGTTGATAGTTAAGGAGAGAAACCGAAACCAGGAAATCCGCAGTTATAGTAAAACGTTAAGTAGTATCCTCGATATTGAATTGCTTTCCAAGGTTACTATTGAATTGATTTGTGATTCCCTGGATGTAAAAAAGGGTACATTATTTCTCGTAGATCAGATTGAATCGGAGAAGGACCCGCCAAACTGGCACTTAAGGGCGGTCCAGGGAACCACTGCTACACTGCCTGATCTCGATTTTCTTCCTGCAAACAGCCCAATAACCAAAGTCCTTGCGGAAGAAAAGCGCCCACTCACACAGTCGGAACTGGAATTTATCCCGAAATTTCAAACCATTCCCGAAAATATTTTGACCTGGATCAAGGCGCTGGATGTAGAGGCACTGGTGCCAATCCATACCGAGGATGAATGGATTGGTTTATTTGCTTTATCCCAAAAACGATCCGGCGCATCTTTCTCGGATGAAGAGATTGAACTGCTTTCCACTTTAGCTGATCAGACCTCCGTTGCCCTTCAGAATGCCAGGTTGGTTGAAAGCTTGACAAAAATTGATAACCAACTCCGGAGGGCTAAAGCTTCAAAAAATACCGCCTTGGATAAAATTGAGCGGATTAAAAAATCTGCATCCGATATTATCAGCATCAAAGCCCACGAATTACGATCCCCGCTCACCGTGGTCAGCGGATACACCCAGCTGTTGGCAAACGATAAACCGCTCATGAATGATGAGTATTACGCTGAATTGATTAGGGGAATTCTCTCTGGATCTGACCGACTGCAGAAAATCATTGAGAATATGATATCTACTGCGAATATTGCACCAAGTAATCTTAAGATTGGCACACATCCGATCTCCCTTTATACAATCGTTGATAATATATGTAGGAATCTGCAGGGGAAAGTTCAAGTGAGGAAAATTACACTTTCCCACGATAATCTGAGTGAAATTCCTGCAGTCTATGGGGATAGTGAGGCATTAACAAAAGTTTTTGAGATCCTGATTAATTATGCAATGACCCATACTCCGAGTGGAGGAAAAATAACCATTACCGGCAGACATATTCCGCCCAGATCAGATATTCTCAAATGGGAAGGTGCTGAAATCATTGTTTGTGATACTGGAATAGGCATTGGCTTAGAAGAGAGAGAACGCTTTTTCCGGGAACATAAGAGTCCACTCATGGCTGATTTCTCACTGCTGGGTGAAATTGCTGATGGCGAAGAACGGCCTGGAGAACAACTGGCGATTGCCAGAAGCATTATTGAAGCGCATAATGGGCGGGTGTGGGTTGAACGGATGGAAAAAGATACGGACCACCTGCCGGGAAGCGAATTTCACATAGTGCTGCCTTTGGAACAGCAATCTAATCCTACTCAACCCGATAAAGGTTAGTTAATTTCCAGATGTAAGCCAGGGGTCAGTGATTCGACTGGGAATTAGTCAGGAAACATCCTGGGAACCCGGGAACCAATACTGCAAGTAACTTCATAGTTTATAGTGTTCCAGGTCGATGCTACTTGATCGACAGTAATTTCTTCTTTTCCCTGCTTACCGATCAACACTACCTCGTCGCCAATCTGGGGGTTTGGAATATCCTCAAGCTGAATCATACACTGATCCATACAAACCCGGCCGATAACCGGGGCCTTTTTCCCATAGATCAGAACTGCATTGCCTGGAACCCGGCGATAACCATCTGCATAACCGAGAGGAATAACTCCGATCCTCTCCCTTCTTGTTGTGACATATTGGTGCCCATAGCTCACACCATGATCAGGGGGCAAATCCTTGATGCTGGCGAGGACGGATTTCCAACTTAAGATGGGTTTAATACCATCCGGCAGCTGGATGTCTGGTGAAGGAGGTAATCCGTAAATTGCGATTCCAGGACGAATTAGGTTGAAGTTTGTTTTTGGATGAGCCAGACTTCCCGCTGAATTTGCCATGTGGATGATCTCTGGCAGTAGATCGTGTTTGGTTAGGACTTGAATAATTTGCTTGAATTTTTTTCCCTGGTTGTTTGTCGGTTCAGTATCCAATTCATCTGCCCGGGCAAGATGGGAAAATAATCCCTCCAGGTGTACATTATCAGCGGCAGCAGTCGCTCGAGCCAGGGAAAGCGTTTCTCCAGGCATACATCCCAGACGCCCCATTCCAGTATCTGCCAATATATGTACTTTTGCAGATTTAGTATTGTGTTTGGCAGCCTCTCGTACTAATTCAAGGTGATCTTGAGTCCAAATTGTGAGAGATATATCAAGTTGGATTATTTTCTCAATTCGCTCTGGTGGAATGTAACCAAGCACCAGAATATTGCACAGGATTCCCTCTTCCCTCATTTTTACCGCCATCCGGGGTCGGGCGACGCCAAACCATTTTACGCCGGCTTTCACAGCAGCCTTCGTTACAGGGATAAATCCGTGGCCGTATCCATTAGCTTTCACAACAGCCATGATAGGGATTTGGGTGACTTCCCGGATGATTCTTATGTTTTTTTAAAGAGCGGATAGATCCACTTCCACCCAGGTGGCGTGGGGTTGGTTTGTTTTCATAAAGGTGTTTTATTTCCTGAGGGGGATAAGTTCTGGCATACAGGCCTATTCCACCAGAGATTGGGAAGGGAGGTAGAGGGGAACGTGATTCAAAAAACCAGCGAAAAGCCCTTGACAAAATAGAACATATGTTCTATACTGGGGCTGCAATACCGGAACAGGACTCATTTTCTCTACCAAATGGAGGTTAACCATGTCCGCCAACAGCA
>SDBU01001536.1_pt1 | contig 32606 bp, 30 predicted proteins | sample 2277071 | NCBI WGS metagenome assembly SDBU01 (sample SAMN10397929, study PRJNA504765) | marine sediment metagenome | isolation source: marine sediment core GS08_GC12, 126 cmbsf | place: Arctic Ocean: Gakkel Ridge, Loki's castle | collected 2008 | reverse complement strand
CCCAATAAAACAACTAGTATTAGATCTGTTAAATAAATTGTGGGAGAAAGATAATCAACTCTTATACCGAAGACGTGCGCCCATTCTGGCCAAAGATGCAAGGATAGTTGTGTTGGTATTAAAAAGACTAAAGCCTGAAACAATATCCTCCGAAACACTGAAGGCTTCATTTTTTGGGCCTAATTATCAAATAGCGCTCTTCATCCTCACCGGCTGACTCTGTTTCAATATCTGGATCGTCTGCAAGGGTAAGATGAATAACTCTTCTCTGTGCCGGGGAAAGATTATAAAGAGGCTGACCTTCACCGGTTTCTTTTGCCCTTTCGGCGGTTTGAGTTGCCAAATCCCTAAGCCTCTCTTCCTGTTTTTCTCTCCACCCCCCAACATCAACAATGATTCTCACCCAATCCCCTGTCTTTTTCTTAAGCATCATACCAAGAATTGATTGGATTGCTTCTATTGTCTCTCCGTGTCGACCGATTAAGAGGCCTGTTTCCTCCTCTGTCTCAATATCAATTCTTACCGCTTCATTTTTTTTGTCTTCACTTGCTTTGACCTGGGCTTTTGTTCCCATTAAAGACAAAAGCTCATTCGCCATTTTTTTCGCCAATGAAAGAGTTTTCTTCATTTTTTATCGTCCCCAGATCTTAACAAACCCAGTTTCTTCACCCAAGGAGTAAGTCCACCCCAACCAGAACTTTTATACTGCTGAACTGCCTGATAAAGAGAGAAAAGCAACCAATAGAGGGCTAGGCCTGAAGCAAATCGTATTCCAATAACTAAAGTCATTAACGGAAAAGTATAAATCATTGATTGTTGCATTGCCACTTGAATGTCATCCATTCCTTCTTTTGTCTTTTTAGCCACCTTTTTTTCTGCTTCGACATATGGGGCCATAATTTTTGCCGAGAGAAATTGAACTAAGGCTGCCAAAATAAGTATCGGGCCAGGTATTGGAAACGGAAGGGAAGGAATATTAAACGTGTCCGGCTTGGTGACATCCAAGTAAAGAAAGCTTGTATTAACCGTCTCGTTGACAGAAAACTTTAAAGGTAGATAAAGAAGTTCATTAAATTTGGCGACAATATCACCATCAGGCGCCAGCGTCCGGGTAAAAACATTGAAGAAAGCAATCAAAACAACAATTTGTAAAAGATAGGGGAGACAGCCAGCTCCAGGATTTATTCCCTTTTGTTTATAAAACTCAGCTTGGGCCTGAGCCTGTTTTGTTTTACTACCTTTGTGTTTTCTTTTAAGTTTTTCAAGTTGTGGGGCAAACTCCTTCATTTTTTTCATTGACTTCATATAGGGTTTGGTTAAAGGAGAAAGAGCCAGCCTTAAAAGCAAGCTGAAACCAATAATTGCCAACCCCATGTTGTTGCCTAGAAGGCGGTAAAAAAGAATTAGGCCATTGGTTAATGGTTGAATAAGTATTGTTTTAAACATGATCGTAATAACTGGCTTTTGAAAAAGGATGACACTTCAAAATCCTTTTTGTGGACAAGACTGTTCCTCGCAAAACCCCATATCGTTTTACTGCTTCTTTTGAATACTCAGAGCAAGTCGGGGTGAATCGACAACCACCGCCAAAAAGAAAGACCAGGGTATTTGAAAAGATTATCTTGTATAGGTCAATAAAAAGAATGACTATCTTCTTCATTTGAATAAATCTGCTTTCTTAAAAACAATAGAAACCTCATTCATTATATCTTTTGCTTGTCTCGCTAGCGCCACTTTTTTAACCAGAAAAATGACATCAAAACCTGATTTTAGTTCTGGAAGATTTGCCTTGACTGCCTCTCTTAAAATCCGTTTTATTTTATTTCTGATATTTGCTCTTTTAGAAATTTTATTAGAGACGATAAAGCCAAACCTAGAAGGTTCTTCGTCTTTCCTTAACAAAATGGCTATGGCAAAACTTTCGCTTTGAAAAAGACTACCTTCTTCTTTAACTCTATCAAAATTTCCTGTTCCTGTAAGGCGGTTAACACGGGTAAGCATTTTTCTTCTAAGAAGTGAGTCTTTCCCTTCTTTTTTTTCTTCTGCGAGCGAGAATTCTGCGTCCGCTTTTGGTCCTCATTTTTGTACGAAAACCACAGCGTCTGGCGCGCCTAACTTTGCTTGGTTTATAAGTTCTTTTTGGCACATGGTGATTTTAACATGTGTTTTTGTTTTAAGCCATGCTTATATTGTTTTTATTTTTAATTTCTAGACGACTTTTTTGTTATTTTCGTGTTTTTTGGGGGTTGACTAATTGTGGATAACTTAACTAACATGCAAGCATCTTTTGTTATGACGAAGTTTGATAAAAAAGTTGTCTGGAATGATATTCTAGAAAGCATTAAAGTTTCTGTTTCTCCTGCCATTTTTTCCACCTGGTTTTCTCAAACACACCTGTCAAGCCTTGAGAAGAACAGTGATAGATACACAGCCAAAATTGGTTGCTCTTCCTCTTTTATCAAAACGACAATAGAAGGCCGCTATTTTGGTCTTATTCAAGACTCACTTAAAAAAACCTTGGGGAAACATACTGACCTTATTTTTATTGTCAAAGAAGATCCTAATAAAAAATCTTCTCAAAAAGATTCACCGGCACCTCTTTTTGAACAAAAAGAGAAACAGGAGGAAGAACTTGCCGCAAAAATATCTAGTTCAGGAATCAGGCCTGGTTTTACTTTTGAAAATTTTGCTGTTTCCTCTTCAAACCAAATGGCCTGGGCCGCAGCCGAAGCAGTTGTCAAAAATCCAGGTTCAGCCTACAACCCTCTTTTTATTTGGGGCGGTGTCGGAGTGGGTAAGACCCATTTGGTAAACGCCATTGGTCATTCTCTAGTTAAAAGAGACCCAGAAGATAAAATTCTTTTTTGTACTGGAGAAGGGTTTACAAACGAGATCGTCGAGGGGATAAGAAATAAAAGCACCCCAAAATTTAGAAATAAATACAGAAAGCTCAAAATTCTGCTCATTGATGACATTCAATTTATTGCTGGCAAAGACGCTGTTCAAGAGGAATTCTTTCATACTTTTAATGCCTTGGTGGCCGCAGGTGGACAGGTTGTTCTGGTTTCAGACAGACCTCCGTCAGACATTTCCAGGCTTGAAGAAAGATTAAGGAGTCGTTTTGAGGCTGGCCTTATTATTGATGTTTCCCCGCCTGATTTTGAGCTTCGTTGTGCCATTATTCAAATTAAGGCCAAAGAGCGGGGGATTGAAATTCCTATGGACCTGGTCCAACTAATTGCCGGGAATATAAGTTCCGCCAGGCGAATAGAAGGATTTCTTATCCGACTTTCATCCGAAAGCCGACTTAAGAAAACCGGGATTACCGAAGACCTCATTCAGTCTCTTTTAGGTAAAGGGATTGAAGCAAACGAACTAAGGACTAAAGCGACTCCTCCTCAAATAATAACGGCCGTTTCTAAACATTTTTCTGTAGGTAAAAGAGACCTTTTGGGAAGTTCACGCGCCAGACCGATTTCTTTGCCTCGCCAAGTTTTGATGTATCTTTTGAGAACTCATCTTAATCTTCCCTTGCAGGAAGTCGGAAGATTGATTGGTGGAAGAGATCACACCACTGTCATGCACGCTGTGGGTAAAATTACTCATCTTGCCTCAAAGGATGTGCAAATTCGTCAGGATATCGTGGGGATAAAAAACAGTCTTTGAGGATTCTTTTTCAAAGAATTACACTTATCAACAAAAAGCTCAGAATTATCCACAAACTTGTCCACAACCTGATAGGTTTAATATAAACATTTCGTTTTAGGTTAAATTAGGCTCAAGAATCCACATATCAACAACGCCTACTACTAACACTACTAATTAAATAAAGAAATAACAAAAAGGTGAAAAATTGACAATTGGAAATTAGAACTTTATTTTATATACTCTAAGACAATTATGAAACTGCAAGTCTTGCAAGAAGATTTTTCTAAAGCAATTAGTATTGCTTCACGCTTTACTAGTACCAGGGCTCAACTTCCCATTTTAGGAAATATTCTTTTATCAGCCAGTCGGGCTAAACTTTTAATTGCTTCTACCAATTTAGAGGTTTCAATTTCAATATCGGTTGGGGCCCAAGTAGAAAAGGAAGGAGAAATAACAGTTCCTTCAAGAGTTTTTTCTGATCTTGTTTCAAATCTGCCTTCTGGTCAAATTTCCCTTCAAGCAGAAAAAGAACATTTGAAGGTTTCAGCTCAAGGTTTTTCCTCGTCTGTTTCAGGTATGAATTCAAGTGATTTTCCTTCTGTCCCTAAGATATTAGGCAAAAAGGCAATCAAGTTTTCTAAAGAAGATTTAATTGATGCTCTTTCTCAAGTTTCCTTTGCCGCCTCAATAGACGAAACAAGGCCGATTCTAACAGGAGTTTTGTTTATCTTTGAAAGAGGTGGTCTTACTCTAGTGGCAACGGACGGTTTTAGGCTTTCTCAAAAAAAGATTTTTCTGAAGGGAGTTAAAGGTGGACGAAAGATAATCCTTCCTAAGAATGCCTTAAGCGAGGTCTCTCGACTATCAGGAGATACAGAAGAATTATCCTTTTCTTTTAAAGACAAAGATAGCCAGGTTGTTTTTGGACTTTCAAACGCAGTTTTGTCCTCAAGAATTCTAGAAGGGGAATTTCCAAGTTTTGAGAAGATAATTCCCAAGGATTCAAATTATAAAATAAATTTAGACAGAGAAGAGCTTTTGCGGGCGGTGAAACTGGCAGCCGTCTTTGCTAGAGATTCGGCCAATATAGTTGGAGTTAGTCTTAAAAAAGATTTAATAGAAATTTCGGCTGAAAGTGCCAATACCGGTCAACAGAAAACCCAGGTTGATGCAAAGGTAGAAGGGGATATTGGTAAAAAAGGCTTTGAAATTAACTTTAATTACCGTTTCTTAGAAGATTTATTAAATGCTTTGGAAGGAGAAGAGATTCAAATTGAACTTTCCAATCCCAATGCTCCTGGTGTTTTTACTGACCCCAAAGACAAAAACTTCCTCCACTTAATAATGCCGGTTCGAATTCAAGAATAAGTGTTCTATTCACCTTTTAAGACGTAATAGGGGATAGGCTCAGTTACTCCAACTTGTTTCAAGTTTTCTAACGCTTTTTCGACTAAAACCTTTTCCTCTTCCTCTGAAACAGAGACTTTTATTCTAATCCTGAAAGATTTTTCCTCAAAATCATAAACAATACGATATTGAATATTCTCAATAGGAAGAGATGTGTACCAGGGGTGTGTTTCTATAAAACCTCTAAAGGCTTTATCAAACAATAAATAGTCTTGAAGAAGGATATCTCCCTCTTGGCGAAGTTGTTCTGTTGAAATAGGGCTTGTTTTGAAGGAAAAAGTATAAATTTTTTCGTTCTTAAACTTAACAATTATGGAATAATTTGTTTCGGGATTGAGTACTTTTAAAGGAGAAATCCTCATTTGTTTTTCGGACCAAGTAACTTGGAGAACTTCTTCGGGGGTTATCTCTATAGTAATTTTTGTTTTATCTTTGGGCTCTAACTCTTTATTAAAAGTTATAACAATTTCTGTATTGTCCAACACGTTTTCTGCACCGTCTTGAGGAGTGATTTTCAAGATTTTAGGTTTTTCTTGTCTGGTGCCGAAGAAGATTCCCAAAGAAAGCAAGACAAGAATGAAGATAATCGTTTTTTTATTAATTATTTTTTTTATTTTGATATTCATGGTAAACCTATTCCTACAACTTCTATCCCAGGCAAATCAACTTCTATCTCAGATAAGTCTTGCAATCCTTTCCCGGAGGAATTGAAAGTAATAAAACCTTCTTTAGTTGGAGCATTTGCTTGAATAAAGACGACAGCGTCTTGTGTTGTTGAGTATACAATTCCAACGTGATTTGTTCTATCGGGCCCACCAGGTACGTAGAAAAAGACAATACTACCGGAAACAACATTTTGAGGGGTGGCCTCGCTGGGCAGGATAAATTTACTTCTCCTTGTAAAATCGTCTTGTATACCTTGTGAATTAAGTGAGACAGTAAGATCAGTGTTGCCGGTTTCACGATAAGCCTTTTGTACTAAATGAGTACACCAAAATAAACTATTCCAGAGTCTTGAAAGCTCACTCCTGGGAGCATAAGGGTCTCTAGCAAACCAGTCTTCATCAAATAACTCAGGATAACTTGGGGGATAAAGAATAGTGTCGTCTGGAAAGTCTCCAGGTGAACGATTCCATGAACACCAAAAACCCTGATAAAGATCGGAGGTTATTTCCCAAGCCCTTTTTGCAATTGGAGAACTGGTCGTGTTTGAAAAAGAAATAGGTAATTTTTCGGTAGTACACTCAACAGGAAAGCCAATAAAAGCGAATTCAGAAAAAGGTTTAGGTGGGACAACATATGCTCCCGAATTGATGATGAAAAGAATAATAGTGATTATTACAGGAATAGAAATAATGGCGATGATTATTGGAGTGCTAATAGTAGAAAGAACAAGGCCGGTAACACCGAGCAATCCTGTTTTCATTACACCCCCTATTTGAGCAGTTGCTGCTGGGACTCCCATGGCAAGAACAAGTGCGGCTGTTAGAGCAATAGCTCCGCCAGCAATTAATCCAGGTATCCCCCCAAGAGCAAACCCAAATATTGCGCCAACAAAACCAATAACTACTTCTTTGTGGCGCTTGATCCAATCAATGATTTTTGGCAAGATTTTTCCTATTAACCAGCCAACAATCGCTCCAATTATTGTTCCAATAATAGGTGCGAACGATCCCAGTACTGCTCCTATTTTCGAAAAGACTTGAGAAGTAACCGCTTGAAATCCCTTTCTTGTTACAATTCCAACCCCCACACTTTGTCCAGACTTTCCTGCTATTAATCCCAAAGCTCTTTCTCCAAATTTAAATGCCGCCATTTTTCCTTTCCAGCCAAGTGTGCTAAAGGAAGCCATTTTTATAGAAGTTCTACCGACGGAGATATTAAAGAAATATCTTATATTCGTTGATGACCCGGAAATTGCAGATAAAAGCGGAACCTTGGCAGCCCCGGTTAAAAGAGGAATTCCTTGAGTAGATAAATAAGCGGCAACCATACCTCTTTGATATCCAACAATTGTTCCAACTGCTGGTAAAATACTAGAGCGGAAGAAATTCGAAACTAAAAGTCTACTTATAAAACCTCTCGGTTTTGCTATCCACGGAGAATTAGATTTTAAGAGTAAAGTTAAGCTTTCGTCTTTAACTTTTTTTGATCCTTTAAAAATTGATTGAAAAGTGGGAGATTCAGAAAAAGTTTTATACAAATCATGAATATCGCTTACACCAATATTAATAGTTTCACTATCCTCTTTTTCCGGAGAAACACGATATTTAGCAGGTTTAGGAGATCCAAGAGTTGCCTCAGTGATTTTTTTACCAAAAACAGGAATTAACAGCTCCCTTGAAGTTACATAATCTGATTCCAGAGCAATTGCGATTTCTTGCATTTTTTTTGCGAAATCAACTCTTTCCTTGTCGTCCGGAATTATTTTTGCCAAACCTTCGTCGTTGGGGTTTGCCGCTGAAGCAAATAGCCAAATTGGGTTTGGAACAGCGACTTTATCAAGCTCTTGACCCTGTTTTTTGGCACCGTCCAGTTGGTTGCCAATTTCTAATAATTTATTTGTAAAAGTTGTACTTACAATTTCAACTGTTTCTGGGGTAAAAACTTTTGAGATGTCTTCAGGGGCAGACTCAAGAGATTTATTGATAACTTTTGTTGTTTCTTCACTAAATGCGCGAGGACTAGATTTTGCTCGATTTATTATTTCTTCAAAATCGTTTTTCTCTTTTTCATCAAATTCAACAGAAGGAATTACCTGAGGGGGCTCTAGTTTGATTATTTTTCTTTTTCTGTCTTCCTCTACTGTTTTTTCTATTCTCTCTATTCTTTCTTTTGTTTGTATTTTTGCCTTTTCTCTAGTTGCTTTTAATTCTTCCTCGCGCCTCTCGGATTTTTCTATAAGTTCTTCAAGCTTTTGGGGTACCGTCTCAGAATCCCCTGTTTTTTTAGGGATTTCTGCTTCTTCCCGGGCAACTTCGCCGAGAAATTTTCTGAGCGTTTCGTCTTTTAAAATCTCTTCATCGGTTTTACCTTCATAGCCAGGTAAAGCCTTGATTTGAGAAAAAATACTTTCTCGGGATTTACCGCTGTATTCTGTGGTATTTGGATAGAGTTCAAAAAAAGTTAAAGCTTCCAGTAAGTATTGAGCTTGTTCTTTTGTCATTGTGGTTGAAACTCAGATGACTTGGTCGTTATAATTCTGTGCTCTTCTTTCGAAGCAACTACCCTAATAGGTGCATGGTGGGGGCCAGCAAAAAAGATTCCTTCTCCTATGTTGGCTGCCAGAAGAAGTTGTTTTTCTCCTTGCGACAAATAAAAGACTTCACCAATTTTATCTATAGCGGCTGGTGATTGCTTGAGAAGAAGCCTCAAAGCAGAGTTGGTCACAATCGCTTTACCGATATCTCGGGCGAGGAAATCTTCAACGTCTTGGGTGATAGTGGTTAAGCCCAGGAAATATTTTCTCGCTCTTTTAACAATGCTCCACAAAAACTGAGCCGAATCTTCATAGCGCATCATGTGCCAGGCTTCATCAACCACCAAAAGCCTTCTTTTAAGATCTTTTCTTATTCTTGTCCAGATAAAATCAAGAATAACAAACATGGCGATTGGTCTTAATGCCTCTTGTAGATCTTTGACAGAGAAAACAGTGAAGGGGTTTTTAAGATTTATATTTGTGTGCTGGTCAAAGATGCCGACAAAGGAACCCTTGACAAATTTCTCAATTCTGGCCGCTAAATCTTTTGCTTCAGGAGTTTCCATGCCGACTAAGACTTTATAAAGATCTTCCATAAGAGGGGGTTCTTTTTTCTGGGTGGCTGGGTCTTGGGTGATTCCTTTAGCCCGGTAGGTGGCCACCAAGGCTCTGTCTAAAAGAGCCTCTTGGGTGGCATTTAGTTTCCCCATGATTACTTTAAAAAGTGAATGAAGTGTTAATATCTTTAAACCCAACTGGTTTTCTCCTTCTTCATAAACTTGGGCTAAATCAAAAGGATTAATCCTAGAAGGAGAATTAAAAGAAAAAGAAATAAATTCCCCACCAACAGCATCAGCCAAAACTTTATATTCGGATTCTGGGTCGATTATTATCACTTCGGTCCCGAGCATCAAAGACCTTAGTGTTTCTAGTTTCACAAAAAATGACTTTCCTCCTCCGCTAGTTCCGAAAATTGACATATTCGAGTTTTCTAAAGAGAAACGGTCAAAAACAATAAATGATTCGTTTTGCGAATTAATTCCATATAAAACTCCGCGATTTCCTGAAAGCTCGGCTGAAGTGAGAGGGAAAGTGGTGGCCAAAGAAGTGGTATCCATATTTCTGGTAATTGAGAGCCGATCTATACCAAAGGGTGCGGTTGATAAAAATCCGTTTTCCATATCAAGGGTGGTATGTTTCCCAACAACCATGAGTGAACCCAAAGTTGATTCAACTTGGCGGGTCAAGTGGTTTAGTTCTTCAAGACTGTTGGCAGGAATGGTGATGTAAAAGGAAAATTCAAAAAAGCGCTCAGATCCTTTTACCAACTGTTCCTGCAATGTTCTGGCGTCCTCAAGTTTTGCCTGGGTGCTTGGGTCGACAATTTTCCCCCGCTCCAAGTCAGTGGCAATCTCTGCTTCCATTTCAGCAATCTTTCTACGGAGGTCATCCAAGACTGTTTTTCCTTCAACTGGATAAATGTAAAAAGAAATATCCAAAGAATTGTCGAAATTAATTATTGGTTCAAGCCAGCCAGGAGAGACAAATCTGGGATACCCAGCCATAAATAGGGTTCTGAAATAAACATCGTTGATTTTTATATAGTTAAAGTCAATCTCTATCGACTGGGGGGCAATAGTATCCAAAAGTTCAAGACTTCGTTGTTGGATGGCGAAGTTTGGATTAGGAATGGTTGGTTTTTTGTCCATTATTATACCTCCTCTTCTTTGCTTTTTACGGCCGGTTTCTTAGGATTGTAGATATCGAAAAAAAGCGCTATAAGTTCGGCAGTAGAAAGCTGTTTGAGTTTAATACTTAGTCTTCCAGCTTGTCTGATAAGGTGGTCACGCCTTGGATAAAGGATGACTTTGGCTTTTTTTATAACGTATTTTTTAGGAAAAGGAAGAGGCCCGGTTCCTTTGGTGGTGGTAAGGATTGATTTGGTTACCCCAAGTTCTAAAGGGCTGAAAGGAATAGCTAGATAAAACCTTTTTCCCAAGACATTTTTCTTTTTTACGGTTTCGGTAATGAATTGTCTGTAGTCTTTCATCAAGTAAGCAAGTTTTGGGTTCTGTATTTTTTGAGCCGCCTCATCCAAATATTTCAAATAACTTGAGATATCTTTTCTCTGGGATCTAACAATAATTTGAATCGAGAAAGAAAGAGAGTTTAAAAGAGCGGCATAGGCGGCGATGACAGCTTGTTGTTCTTTCTCACTCAGAAGACCGAAGTTTAAAGAAGTTGACTCAAGAACAATGGCGGCACCGCCATCTTTATAAAGAGCAATATCTTCTACTATATCGGCAAGAGGCAGATGTTTCTGTGACGTGGCCGTTAAGGGTTTATCCGGCAAGGTTAGATATGGAATTTTCATTGCTTCGCTTTGATCGCTATTGGTGGGATAATACTTCCCGTTGCTTCAAAAGTGAGGGAATCAAAAACAAGACTTTCTTTTTCGGTAATAATTTCGTATTTACCGTTTTGTAAAGGGGTAACAATTGAGAAATGACCGACCTTGTTTGTTTTAACAGCTCTAACAGGCCTTCCAGCAACATCTTTTATCTCCAAAATAGCTGCTTCAACTATTTTCCCATTTGCATCCATTACTTGACCGGTGACTGTATTTGGTTTTTCAGGTGGCATGGGCGGAGCGGCATCAATGGAAAACTGAGCTGCTTGGCCGGAAATGCCATCCTGGGCCGCCAAAGTTGGAGCCACAGCAGTCGTTACATCTTGCCGCTGTGGTTGGGGTTTTACTTGTTTTTCTTCGATAACTATCTTGGGTCTAAAACCAGGAGGGACAACCGGAGTAGGTTGAGTTCTGGGAACTTTCATTTCTTGCTCAGGTTTTTGCACTTGGACTGGTGAAGTAAGGGGTTGGGTTTGTACCTGTGGTGATGAGCCAAAAAGACCGGCCATTTTTGAAAGAAAGGATTTTTCTGCTTCCTCAAGTTTTGAAAAGATTGAGACCCCTTGGCCAGGGAGGCTTTGTAAATAGGTTTGCAAAGCCTTTTCGCCATGGGGGGCGACAATCCGCTCTTGAGGTACGGGTGCTTCTTCTTTAAAAAAAGTTTCTGGTTTCTCAGTTTTTTTCCAGAAATAAAGAGTGGGAGAATAAACAGATTTAAAAAAGGCAAAAATCCACTGCTGAAGGGGCCTTTCTTCAAAAGGCAAGAAAGCAAGAGCCACTCCTAAAAGAGCAAAGAAAATTACTAAAGGCCATTTTACCAACCCTGGTAGATTGGAGGCGTAAAACAATAAAGAAATTAATGCCCCTCCGGCAATTTGAAAGAACTGCTTCAAAGTCATATCTCCTACCAGCCGAAATTGATAAGAAGATATTTGTTGCGGGATTGGGTGTTGTTGGTCTAGGGCAGCCATACTCTATCTCAAGAGTAACGCGTGAACAAATGTTTTCAAGTCCTTCACTTTTTCACAGAAACAATTGTTATAATCTACTTATTATGAAATCAGCCTGGGGAGCAGCTCTTCAACAACTGGATGGTGTTATTTCTCTCCTAGAAAAGGATTATCCGGACAAGAAAAAATTCAAGAAAGCAATCTCTCTTCTTAGAAAACCACAGAACGTTATTTCCAAAAAACTAACAATTAAATTAGACAATGGTAAGAAAAAAAGCTTCATGGCCTTTAGGAGTCAACACAATGACGCTCGGGGTCCTTTTAAAGGCGGGATCAGGTTTCATCCAAATGTTTCTGAAGATGAAGTAAAGGCATTATCTATGTGGATGACTTGGAAATGCGCTGTTGTTGGATTGCCATACGGTGGTGCAAAAGGGGGAATTGTTGTTGACCCAAAAAAATTAAGTAAGACAGAACTTGAAAGGCTTTCAAGAGCCTACGCAGAATTTATTTCTCCCCATATTGGTCCTCGGGTTGATGTTCCGGCTCCGGATGTTAATACAAATGAACAAATTATGGCCTGGATGCTAGATGCTTATGAGAAAAAAATTGGGCAACGTAGCCCGGCTACTTTTACTGGCAAACCGATTGCTTTGGGTGGCTCACTTGGGCGGACTGAGGCCACTGGTCGGGGAGGAGTGTACGTTTTACAAAGTTATGTTAAAGAAAAGAAGTTAAAACCCGAGAAAATTAGTATTGCTATTCAGGGGTTTGGTAATGTTGGTTTCTGGTTTGCCAAACTTGCACAAGAAGCCGGATTTAAAGTAGTGGCAATATCAGATTCATCAGGGGGAATTTATGCAGCAAAAGGCTTGAATTTAGATAAAATAACGAAAGCGAAAAAAAGATACGGTTCTTTTATAGAAGCAACCAAGAAAGAGAAATTTAAATTTATTTCAAACAAAGATTTATTAAGTCTTAAAGTTGATGTTTTGGCCCCAGCTGCACTTGAGGGAGCGATTAATGATAAAAATGCAGGCAATATAAAGGCAAAAGTTATCATAGAAATGGCTAACGGGCCGGTTACTCCTGAAGCAGAAAAAGCTCTTTTAAAAAAAGGAGTTGTTGTTCTTCCCGACATATTATGTAATGCAGGGGGCGTGACAGTTAGTTATTTTGAGTGGGTTCAAAATCTTCATGGTTATCAATGGACAGAGAAAAGGGTGAACTCTGAATTAAAGAAAAAGATAAACTTGGCATACAAGGAGATTTCAAGGGTGGTTAAAAAAAAGAAAGTTTCCTTCCGCAAAGCTTCCTATCTCTTGGCTGTAAAGAAGGTTGTTGATACAACAATTCTTAGAGAAAGAGTTTAATTGGATAAAGTGGAATTGCAACCTTCAAATTGGGAGTGTTAAAATAAAAACATGTCAGAAGGTAAAAAGTCTGAGGGTATGGGTTTTCAACCTGGTCCAGGGAAGGAACACTTCGATAAGTTCAAGATTGGTTCCACAGAGGAAGATATGGAGAAATTTCGTGAACCCAAATGGCAGTCTGAAGTACCAGATATAAGAATGGAGTTGGGAGAAAAAGATCCAACTGCCGCAGAAGAAGAATTTCGATCCCGAACAGAATATTTAGGCCGAGATGAGCAATACGCACGGCGCGATCCTGAACTTCAGCTTTTAATGTTCCCCGAAAATGCGAAAGATATTGATAAATCTATTGTAAGAGTGTTGGAGAAATATACTGATTTTGACAGAAAAGAGGCTAATAGCCCCTATAAAATTCAATACTACATGGATGCTGCCGATGCGGGGGTTTTTATTTTTGGCCACTCTCTTGAAGAGCTAGAAAAAGAGGGGTATGTAAAAGGTTCAATTATAAGAGAGACAAAAGAAGAAGGTCTCTCGAAAAAAGAGAAGGAAGAAGAAGATAAAAGGAGAGGCGCTGGATACCTAGAAGAGGGTGGAGAACCGATAAAGCTTGGCTATGCGATAAGAGTAGACAAGAAAAGAGAAGAGATTCGGGTAAAGGAAGCAAAAGAGAAACTGCATGAGGAATGGACAGAGAAAACAAAACAAATACATCACATTCCTAAATTTGATGCTGAAGGAAATGTTAAAGAGCTCCAGCCAGTTCAGGTTGACGTTAAAATAGAGCATCCGGAACGAACAGAGAAATGGGAAGAGACGTCTCATCCAGTAATCACAATTGAAAAGTTTTATTATGGCACAGATATTAAAAGAAGAGCTTTACATCTTGCCTCAAAAGCTGGATATGAGAGGTTGGTTAACACAGCTAGAGAGCACACGCTTTTTTCAATACTCGAAGACATGAGGGCCGACTTAAGTGGATATGTAACAACAACATATTTAAAAGTGCCACACATAAGTAATAAACAATGGAAACAGATTTTTAGCTCTCCTGATATTGCAGCAATTGATCCAAAAATACCAGAAAGTTTAGAAAATAAAGAGTATGGTCAACGTATAGATAGGGCAATGAGAATGATGGATCTTTTGGGTCACGCTGAAACCAAAGGGAAAATGGAAGATTTCATTAATAAACCCACGTTTGAGAAAATTATAAAAACTACAAAAAAGAAAGTCCTAGAAATAGTGAACCATCCTGACTATAAAGATCCAGAAGCAGAAGCAGAAGGAATGACAGAAGAACAGAAAGTTGTCCGTTTTTTAATTGGAAGAGCGGCAGTCCAAGAAGAAAATGGAAGATGGACGTTAAATGGCCTAAAAAGAAAGGATGGCAAAGATAGTGAAGCTGGAGTTGATAGATGGTTGACAGATAAAGAAAGAGATCCAAGTGAGGCAACGGAAGAAGAAAAAAGACAATGGATAGCGGACTTTGAATGGAGAAATAACGAAGCAAAGTATGAAAAAGGTTTTAATGGAGCTAAACTTGAAGAAGGAAATAAACTAAGAGGGTTTTTGACCGAACTTGGGAATGTTTATGCATCAAGCGAGCGAGATGACGTAAATTTTATGCTTTCCAAAATTGCGTTCCTTTTGGGAGATAAAGGAGCTGTTCGTGACGCTGACAGGTATTTCCAAATAACTGGCCTAAGGGATGAGTTAAATTTGGAAGAACTAGCAGAAAAGATGCCCCCTGTGGAAGAAATCATTGAGAAACACAAACTTAAAGGAGAAGTTGGTTACAAGGAATGGAGAGACGAAGCAGATTGGTGGCTATCATGGTTTAAAATGCCAGGTGATCCAATTGGCTCTGATCTTTCAAAAATATTTTATCCAAAACATTTTAGATTAAAGGACCTTTTAAAAGATAGACCGGCTGGCCCAATTCTTACTGCTTATGATTATGATCGTTTTGCCCAAAGTATGTTTAGTTTGGGAAGAAGTGATGTACTAATAAAGGAGGAAGAAGTAGTAATTGATGGCAAAGAAGAAATAAAAAAAACAATACAGACTAGGTCGATTCTCGAACAATGGCGAGGATATGCCAAGGAAGGAGAAATGCCGCGAGAAGAAGCAAAAGATCTTGGAGATATAGACTGGGAGGCGGTAAAGGTTCCCGATAAAATAACAGGAGAATTGGTAAAAGAAATAAGAAAAAAACAAATAGAACTAAAAAAAGAATCAGAAGGATTGCCAGCAGAAGAAAAAGAACAAATTTTGGGGATTTTAAAAAATGCGCCGAAAGATAGTTTGTGGTCCTATTACACTTTAATGAACTGGCTTGCCGGTAGGGATAATAAAATAAAGGCTCCATGGTTGTTTGCACTTGATGAGACAGAAAACCTTCCCTTGTTAAGAGTCGCCAGTACTTATACAGAGAAAGAAAAATTCCTGAGCATTGTTTGGCACGACAAAGCACTAGCTTTCGGGAAATGGAGACCTCTATATATAAAATACAAAGACAAAGATAGTGTTAATGAACACCTGGATGGAAAAGCAAAAGAAAAAATCCAAAAAGGCAAGAGAGATTGGTATAAAGGTGTTAGAAATCTACCCAACTTCCCAGAAATAATGGCGCAAGAGGTGAAGATAGAGAATGTTACTAAAACAGGAACAGCAACACTCGAGGTTCCAGTACTAGACAGGATTGAAGGAACATCTAAAGAGCCTGGGCTTGCAATTAAATTTGGGTTTTTAACAAAAGAAGAGCTTCAAGAAAACGAGACAAAGAGATTACTGAGAGAACAAAGTTTACGATAAAAAAAAGTTTATTTCCCCCTCCGACTTAAAGTTTCCAAGAAATTGGCTATTGCCCTTCTCATTTGCTTATCCTTTAGTACTTCTGGCTTAGGAAGTCCCCCAAAAGGTCTAGGTAGTTTTCCTTTTCCAATTCTACCAGCGGCATAGTATCCATACCCACTAGCGGCTGTTTTCGCTGGTTCAAGGGCTTCTCCTATTGCAGTTCCGTAATCAAATGGCTTTCTTTCTATCGTAGATTTAATTAGATTAACAACCTTAGGTACGAGAAGTATTATACCAAAGCTTAGGACGACGGACAAAAATTTTAATCCTGACGGTCCGGAACCAAAATTTATAAGTGGTGGGTTCCAGGCAGCTCCTCCCAAAGAAGAAACATCCGGAGCAAAAGGATATAAATCAGACAAGCCTCCTAAAAGTGGAGTTCCTGCGGCAAGAAAGTAGAAGGCAAGGAAAAAGAAACTGCCAACCAATGGAAAAACTAAAAGATTACTCATCATTTGCCTTAACCAATCCCCAAAACCGAAGCCGGTTGAAACTATTCCCAAAAGAGCAAAAAAGGGCGAGAAGACAATCAAAAGCATGATTTGGATATAGCTTTTAAGAAGAACAAAAATTATTTTGAAAGATGTGACGAGGAAGATAAAAAAAGCGAAGAAAGTAAGGAGAAGAAGAATCAAGCCTGTAACAACTCCCACAAGTTGGGTGACTGCGGCAAAAAGCAGAAGTATCCAGTATTTCCAGAAATACCAGAAAGCACTACTGTCAACAAAGGCCCTGAATAAATCTCCCCAACTATCTGTACTTAGTCCAGCCCCCCTTATGATGGCGGCAACTAAACCAATAAATACATACATTAAATCAACCAGGAAGCCGGCAATAGCATAGGAAAAAGTGATAAGAATAAGACCAATAACCAGCTTTGGAAGAGCTGACTGGGCCGTGATTACAGCCTGTGGCGAGATTTTTACTCGGAACATGACCATAAAAGCAATTATTACAAGGGCCAAGGTGGTAAGGCCGTAGGCAATATTTCTCATTGCTTTCCATAAAACAAGGATTATATTGAAGCTTTCAAAACCAAACCCTTGCGCCTTTGCTTCTGGAATAAGATTTAAATTTTGAGCCTTATTGATAAAATAACCGATTCCTGAAATTGATCTGGAGGCAAAAAACTGTAAAGGATTATTCCAGGTACTTTCCCCTCCACTATTTAAGTTGTTGGCCAAAGTTCCTTGGGGATTTTCCATTGAGATTTTAAGTAGATCCCTACATTTTTCAGGTTCGGCAAAATTTTCTTGGAAACAAGAGACAGCAGAATTAAGAGTAGGATCACCCCCGGTTAGAATAAAGTTAGCAAAAGAGTAAATAACCCAATTAACCTGTGCGGCAGTGTATCTTTCTCCGAATATTTCAGCATCAGGGGAACTATAAACCTTACTTCTCCATTCAAAAAAACCTGGATTATACCAAGTACCTTCTGCCTTGGCGTAAGGGACGAAGACGGTTGCTAATAAAAAGATTGAGAGTAAAAGCGAAGCGAGCAGTTTTTTGAGCATATTCTTTTTAATAATACAACACTAAATTAAGACCAACAATATTAGTTATTGGTTACAGAACAATTCCTGTTCTGTGGATGTGGCGATTGGCCACTCAATACCTTTTATATAATCACGAGCGGCATCACAGTAGCTGTATCCCGTTCCCCAGCGACACTGGGTTTCAGCACTTGGTGCACAACCATTGACTCCATGATATCTACCTACGATTTCCATTTCATCCGATGAGAGACTATAACTTCCTCCACCAGTTGGGTCTTCAGAATGATAGTCACATGATTGGATTGTGCAATATTTTTTCCACAAAAGTATTCTTGCTGCAATTTCGAAAGCATCTGGAAGGATACAGCGATCAAGATACTCGGGGTTTCCTGGGGCACGTTCTTTGTTGGTTGTGACGGCACCGCCAGTGCTTCTCATGATTTGCATGGGCCCCAAAGCATTTGGGTCTTCCCAGCCACAAGTTTCTCCGCCCTCTGCCATTCCACTTTCAATTACCCAAATTGCTTCAAGAAACTCGCAAGGTATTTGGTAAGCATCTGCAACCTCACAAATATCTCCAAGCGCTTTAAGGGCGGAAAGCGGTGCTTGTCCAGAAAGAATTTGTTTACCATAACCTTTGGGTCTGAGAATTGTTTGAATACCGGTCAAAAAATATTCGGAAATCCCACCAACATGGGGGAAATAAAGCTCAGCTCCTTCTCCTGATCGTTGATTATCTGGATTTCCAGCAAAATCGGCGCCAGTATAAGTAACTTTTGTGGCCGCCGGAATATCCAATATTCCTAAAATTGCCCCTCCTGGTCCAACTTTGGGAAAGATTCTCTTGAAAATAGCTGATGGTCCAGCGACAGTTCTTGACCAAACATCGTCGGCAAGCGGGGTTTTTGTTAGAACAGATAGACGAACGGATGTTTGTTTTGTGCAAACTTTTTCAGTTTCATTTATATCAAAATCACAGGAGAATTCAGCATCATAGGAAAGAATTCCTCCTATTTCTCCAGCGAAAAGATCGTCTCCCTCATTTGTACGAACATTTACAAGGTCACAATAACCCCCCGGCGATACTCCCGAGGTTCCTCCAGTCATACTTCCATCCTTAGGGACAAAGGTTTGTTGAAGGACTCCTGCAAGGTCACTTATCTCTTGCATGTGGGCAAAATAAAGTTCAGCAGGACTCCAATCTTTAATAGAGACGTTTGTTATGGTTATATCTTCAGAGACAGCTTGTATTCCAAATGAGTCAAGTTCAACTAACCCCATCCTGTCTTCGGTTGAAGAAAAAGGAATATAAGGGAAAAGATTAGCATATTTATTACTAGGTGAGACGATAGGGAAATCGTGGCAAATTAAGAGGTTTACATAAGGAATAAGGACACAGGTTTTTCCTCTCCACTCTTTGTAGGCCTTCAAGTATTTTTTGGGATTATCTTCAAATCTGTCTTGCCAAGGTAAAGGGGGAGTTTTATATTCCCAAACATCACCCAAGGAGTCTCTAATAATTTCTTGAGGATAATCCGGAAGAAATAGTGTCCAAAAGTTTATTAAAATATTTCTTATATTGGCACTAATAAGTGTTCCATCCCAGTCATCTAGTCTATATTTTTTATTCAAAGCTCCTCCCAAAAAGGAGTCGTAACAGGCAGCAGGTTTGTTTAATAGATTTGTACAAACAACTATTTGATTATGGCGACTTTTATCTTGTGACTCTCCATCTCTATTGACATCTTTTGCCAAGGCTTTTTCAATAGTTTCAATTTGGTGTTTGTGTTGAATTGCTTGGGGGAGGAGTTTTTTGATTGGACCTGAAAAATCAACAACGCTATCGATTTCATCGAGTCCAGTTTCGGCTCTTCCAGTTACTCCATTTAGATACCAACTAACATATTCGTTTACTTTTTCCGCGTCATCAAAACCATCTGAACGCTCGCTGTTTCTCACATCCTCAGTGTTGCCCATTATTGGAAGTTCGGCGTCAGAGAGATCAATGGCGATTGTTCTTGATTTATTTTCAATTTTATAGGTACAACGATATTTATCATTTCCAATCGGAGTGCAGTTTTCATCTAATTCAAGAGGTGTTGTTTGAGAGACTGAAACTGTGTCAGAAATAACAAGGCTATTTCCACAAAAGAGAGCAGTTTCGGAAACATCCTCGTCACAAGGTTCAGCTGGATATGGTCGAAGGGAATGAAATTCTGGGTCGCTTTCTTTATAACAGTCTGTTTGGGCGTGAATGATTTTGGTTTGTAAGAATCCAACAGTGAGCAGTAAAAAGAAGATTAAAAAAGATAACTTTTTGGGCAGATTCATGACTTGCTGATTATTATTGGAAAATTTTAAATTCTGTTACAGGTACTCCTGTAAATACTTCAATGAATTTAAGTATTAGGTAAGCAAGGGCAATAAAAATTACTCCTCCTATGGCGTAGGTAAGAGTGTTTCTTGCGGACTCTACTTTTTTAGGATCTCCCCCTGAAGTGATATAACTGAAGCCTCCGAGAATAAGCATGATGAAAAGAACAATGCCGGCAAAACCAAGAAGAACAGTAACAACATTGTTGAAAACTACCTCTAAACCTTTTAATGTTGGAACGCCTTTCTCTAGTGCGCCAGGTACATCTTCAAATTTTTGAGCTTGTGCAAGGAATGGGTAGCTCATAATAAGATTAGTTTAACTCAAGAGAGAAGTATGGAGCAAGTTATTGGGCGGAGGGAATTTCTAGGGTTGTAAGAACGTCAATTCCAAAGAACACTCTAATGAGTTGCAGGATTGCCCAAGCAGAAAAGACAATTACCAAGCCAACCAAAGCGGCTGTTATCCGATTTCTGGCGGCTTCTGTATTGGCTTTATCGCCCCCTGAAGCAATCCATTGGATTCCACCAAATACAAGGATAAAAAAGAAGACAATGGCGGCAATAACAAGTATAAGCCGAATAAGAGCAGAAACAATACCTCCAACGGTGAGGCCAGTGAGTTGTCCAGCCAGGCCTCCCTCGGGAGCAAGATTAATTTCCTCCGCTGCTAAAACTGCGGTCGAGAATAAAAAATTGAGCATCTGCGTATATTATTTAGTTTTAAGCACCCCTGTGTCAAGTGTTAGATATATTTACTGAATAGTCAGGGGGCCAATATCGAGAATTAGAATATCTATTCCAAAAAAACCCTCAATCACTTTCAGTAAGGCGAAAAGTGATAAGAGAATAACAAAGCCCACTAGAGCATTTGCAATTTTTCCTCTAGCACCTTCAATGGCTGTTTTATCACCACCTGAACTAATCCATTGAATAGCTCCAATTATCATAATGAAAAAGAAAATGATTGCGCCGACTACAAAAGCAAGTCCAACAAGGTTAGGGATAAGTTTTTGAAAAAACTCTTTCCCGGTTGTTATTCCCCCCAAGGGGGAGCCTTCGAAAGCAGGATTTGTTATTTTTTCCTGTGCTAAAAATTGTTTCATTGTTGAATTTTTTCAAAGAGAGTTGGAAGGTCTAAAATATCTGGCAATCCTATTAGGCGACCTATAAGATCGATAATAAAAATAGCTGCAATAACTACAACCAAACCAACAATTCCTGTCGTAATTCTTTTTCTCGCAGTTTCTAAAGAGGCTTTGTCTCCACCCGAACTAATTATTCCGATAGCGCCCATGATTAGAACAAAAATAAACCAGATAATTGCAATTACAGTCATAAGCCCAATTGCGGAAGATATAAATTTCGTAAAAATAGTTGTCGCATCTTGTCCTTTTTCTAGACCAAGAGGTCCAATACCTTTAAGAGGTTCTCCGAGATTAATTTGCTCTTGGGAAATTAAATTTCTCATTGTCCTGGCCCAAAAATTTTAAGTTGCAGAAGGGCTGTTGGATCCCCAAAGATTAGTTGCCCGAAAATTGCTGCTAAAACAAAAGCACCTGCTGCAAAAGCGAGACCTATAAGTGTCTGAAATATTTTTTGCCAAGCACCAGCGACTTTTTTAGGGTCATCACCCGCAGACATAAACGCATAACCAGCAAGAACAAGGTTGATAACAGCAAATATTCCTGCACCAATGATTAGGAGTTTTAGGATGTTGTTTATAAAAGTGGTTAGACCACCTTCCATTAAACCCTTAAAACCCTCTATGGGAGGAGGTTTAACCTCCCCAATAATACCACCAGAATCAGAGGGAGTAGTACAAATCCATACTCCCGGTTCACAATAAGTTAGATCAGGATAACCGGGAGGTGGGCACTCCGTGTTCCTACAGTCAGCCGCCACTTTTTGGGGGAATAAAAGAACAAGAGTGGTGATTGCAAATAGTATTAATAAGAGTTTTTTCATTTGCTCAAGTTCTAAAATCCAGGCTTCAGAATATTAAGACCAGTTATGGTTTCAATTATTTGGATAATCCAATAAGCTGCAAATATTATTATAAACCCAATTACGGCCGACGTTGTGGCTTGTTTTCCTTTTGCAGCCTGTTCAGGATTATCTTGCCCTGCTCCTATAATCATAGAAATACCACCAAAAATCAATAGGAAAAGAAGGATTATACCTGCAACAACCAAGGCATTTGAGAGGATAATAGAAACCAAATCACCGAAACCGTAATTTTGACCAAACGGAGAACCAAATTCACTTCCAATATTAACGGCAATTTTTTCCATAAGTTAAGTTTATCTAAAAATGTTTGTTATTGCCTCTATTCCCAGAATTTTTCCAACAATTTGAACTAACCAATAGGCCATAAAGATTATCATGAAACCAACGAGGGCATTGGTGAGTTTTCCTTTCGCCTCTTGCATTTTTTTCGGATCACCGGCAGAAGTCATTAATTGGAAACCACCAAGAAGCAAATAAAGTAGGACCAGCAATCCGGCAAGTGGAAAGAGGTATTTGAGAAGTTCTGAAACAATGCCTCCAATATTTCCACCAACAAATTTAAATCCCGGGACTTTGTTTTCAAACTTTGTAATATCAAAATCTGATTGTGCCAATTGCATTTTATCCTCCAAACCCTGGTAGTTTTAGTATATCAACTCCAATGATTCTTAGTATAAAAACAGAAAAGATTAAAAGTATTAGCCCAGCAATAGCAGAAGTTAAAAGTTCTCGGCCAGCTTGTAGCCTTTCTGGATTTCCGGCAGAAGTCATTATTTGAAAACCGGCAAAAACAATTAATAGAAAAGCAATTCCTCCACCAATACCAACCGCCCACCGAAGGATAAAACCGATAAGGGAATTAGTGTTTTCTATCGGAATACATCCAATCGCAGTATCTATTCCCTTTCCACCATAAATAGAACAGGTTGGGTCTAGCTCATCCTCCCATAAAGGAGGTAATCCTTCGGTGCAACTTGTTTCACAATCAACATAGCCTTGATAAGGCCCTTCTGGATCCTCAATACAAATTTTATTTTCACAACGATATCTTAACGGCTGTCCTTTACAAGAGGCGTCACAAGTTTCAAAGTCGAGATATTCACACCTTGTGTCACCAGCATCGCGAGGGATACAGCCAGTTATAGTATCTACACACTCAAAACACCTTTCTTCGTCTGGGGCAGTGGAAACACAGTTATTATTTATTTGCCCCTGGCAATCAGACATATTGTCCTGCGACTCACAAATCTGTCGATTTGAGTCAAACCCTGGTTGGCAGTTATAAGTAGACATATCAACAAAACACGCTATACCAGTCCATGTACAATGGAAACAATTTACGCCAGTTGAGGGATTACATTGAGCAAGAGCCTCTTGGGGGGCGAATATTAATATTAATAAAAAGAGAACAGAGGCCAAGAATATTTTTTTCATAATTTCAATTAACATTTTAAAGTAAAAGAACGAAATCTACCAGGGGTGGACAGAGAATAAAGTTTTTCAAGTTGGTATAATTAAAAAAATGATATCTCTCGCGAATGTCAAAAAGCTGTTATTTTGTGGTCTTGTGATTTTTTCTATTATCTTTTTGTTTTCTCAGTTTTCAACTTCAATAACGGCCGAACCAAATTGCAGTGCAGATGTCGTTCCAAAGGATGATATTGATTATTGTCTAGATGTAATTGACAAAGAGCTTAAGGCCCTCGAACCCGCACATGAATATAACAAGAAAGAACTTGCCAGTCTAAGAAAACAACTTGATAGTTTAAACAAACGAATTACTGGAATTTCAACTCAACTAGATAATCTTCAGGTTGAAATTATTCAAAGAGAAGAAGATTTGGCTTTTGCTCAAGAGATTTTTGAGCTGAAAACAAACAATCATTATAAATTTCTTCGTCTCTATGATCCTCTCTTGCCCTTCCTTTCTTCTGATGCATCGGAGGCCTTCAGAGAAATAAACTTCAGACAAAAGGCAGCAGATGAAGATAGACGAACAATGGAAGTCTATGCTCAAGATCTTTACGACTTAAAACAGGATAAAGAAGAGTTAGAAAAAAACCAGGCGTTTCTTGCCGCCGCCAAAAAGCAAGTGGATGAAAGGGAAAGTTTTTTGGCAGGAGAAGTTGAAAAGGTTGAAGCTTATATAGCAACTCTAACGGCCAGACAACAACAGTTTTTGGCACAAAAATTAGGCAGTCTTAATTTACCCAAGACATTGGGATCTGGGCCTTTATTTTGTGTTAATGATAGAGATCAAAAGTATGATCCCGGTTTTCGTCCTGCCTTTGCTTTTTTCACCTACGGTATTCCTCATAGAGTGGGAATGAATCAATATGGCGCTTATGGCCGGGCCTCAAGTCAGGATTACAAAACAATTTTGACAACTTATTATCAAAATGTGAGGGTAGAATGTCGTGATTTGCCCCCGGCGATAAGTGTCGAAGGTTATGGTGGTAGAGACTTTGAGGAGTATACAAAGGGAGTGGTTAATAAAGAAATGGGGGCAGATATTCCCGAGGCCTTGAAAGCACAGGCTGTGGCTGCCAGAAGCTATGCTATTAACGAGACCAATAACGGCCAGATAAGTATTTGTTCTTCACAAAGTTGCCAGGTTTACTCTGATGCAAGGAGAGGAGCGGCTAATGATGCAGTTGATGCGACGGGTAAGAATATTTGTGGTTCAGGAAAAGGGGAGGTTTTAGTTTCAAACAGCACAGGTCAAGTGATTAAAGCTTGGTACGCCTCAACTGCCGGTGGATACACCTTTACATCAGCCGATGTTTGGGGTGGCGGGACATCTTGGACAAGACGATTGAGAGATACCACTGGCGGTGTGTCTAGTTTTTCAGACCTTCAGTCAACTGCGTATGACAAAGATTCTCCTTGTTTCTACGCTGCCCAAGGATGGCGGGAAGATTATGCCAGCTCCGCTTGGCTGAAGTCTGAAGAAGTAGCGGATATTGCAAATGCAATTCTTCTTTCAAGAGCCGACTCTTCGACTAGAGAACATTTATATCAAACAGACAAATCCCATCCTTATGGTGGTGAGATTTGGAGCGAAGAGAGAGTAAAGAGTGAGTTAAGAGACAAAAACATTACCCCTTTTAACAATGTGTCCGGAGTGTCAATAAGTGCTGACTTTGGAGGAGGAAGAACAACAAATGTTTCTGTGTCCGGCGATGCGGGAACTCAAAGTTTTTCTGGCGAGGAGTTTAAGAACTTTTTCAACTTAAGAGCTCCGGCAAATATTCAAATAGTAGGACCGCTTTATAATATTGAGAAAAAGTAAACTCATGGTGGTATAATCGGGGTGAAATGCCGGATATATTTATTTCAGGCAAAGAAGAGAAGCCCAAAAAGAAGAAAGATAGTATTGCCAAAAAACCTAAAAAGGTTTCAAAACACAAACTAAAGGGACACAGTCACGACCCCTTAGCAGCTTACTGTTATTTTCCTGACAAAGTAGACTTTGAAACAAGGGAAAGAAAAGAAAAAATTGTTCTTCTTTTAAGACGACATCCAATTACCAATGTTGCCTGGATACTGATTACTATCTTGATGATTTTTGCCCCCCTTACTTTAAGTGTTTTTCCCCTTCTTTCTTTCTTGCCAAGTAATTTTCAATTCATTGCTGTTTTGGTTTGGTATTTGATAACCACCGCTTTTGTTCTTGAAAACTTTTTAACTTGGTTTTTTAATGTCAACATTATTACGGACGAGAGAATTGTAGATATTGATTTCCACAATCTTATTTACAAAGAGGTTTCTGATTGTAAAATAGACAACATCCAAGACGTTACTTACAAAATGGGAGGAGTGGTGAGAACAATCTTCGACTATGGTGATGTTTATATTCAAACAGCGGCTGAAGTTCCGGCCTTTGAATTTTTAGCAGTACCAAAACCTAGCAAGGTTGCCAGAGTGCTTCAGGATTTGATAATTGAGGAGGAAAAAGAGAAATTAGAAGGGAGAGTAAGATGAATCTGATTCCCTTTATCGGTATTTCGATCTGGGCAATTGCCAAGGTTTTTGTAGCCCTGGCACTGGTTCTTTACGTCATTTTTGGACTAGTAGTTGTCAGGCAGGTCCAGTTGATGATCGATACTTTGGAGGTTGGGTTTGAGACGTTTATCAGAGCGCTGGCTATTGGACATCTTGTTTTTTCAATTGTTGTTTTTGCTCTTGCCCTAATAATTTTGTGAACAAATTTAGGGTTAAATCTTCAAAATTGACAGCCAACCCCGGAGAGGGTGGTTGGGCGCAAGTCCACGAATTCAAACCAGAAGACAAAGAAAAGTTGGCACTTCGGGGACACCTTTTTGCCGTTGTGGCTACCTCTAAACAAGAAGAGGGTGTGGATAGTGTTGTTCTCGGACGTGAGGTTTTAGCCAGGCTTCATGAGGAATATTTTGGCAAGACAAAACTTAAAGCCTTCAATGCCCTTAAAAATGCTATTGAGAAAGTAATAAACGAATTTACTGAGAGTTTGGGCCAAGTTGAGATTGCGGCTGCTGTCCTTTTGCAAGATGTGGTTTATTCGGCAACCGGAGGAGGAAGTCAGGCAGCCGTTTTCAGAGAAGGAATGTTGGCCAAAATCTTGATTAGCAAGAAAGGTGAAGTGGTTTCTGCCTCAGGCTACCCCCAAGAAGACGATATTTTTCTCTTGGGTACTGCTTCCCTTTTTGAATCTTTAGGAGAGGGTATTATTAAAGCTGCCCTTACGAGTGGGAAACCACAAGAGATAGTGGAGTCCTTAGCACCCGCTGTTCATTCAAAAAAAGAAGGTGGAAATCTAGGATTGGTTGTTATCAAATTTGAAAAACCTGAAGTTTTTGAAATAGGTAGACCGGAAAAAGAAAGTAAAGAAAAGCCCTCTGTTAAAGATTTAAAAATTAGCCCCCCTCCACTTTTGCAGAAGGTTATGAATAGACTTTCTGCCATAAAAATCAAATTTCCTAAAAAAAGAATATACGTTCGAAGAGAAGAGGTTGAAGTAGAAGTTGTCCAAAAAAGGAAGGTTGCTGTTTCAATTGGCGCCATTTTGGTTATTCTCCTGATTGTCAGTATTGGGTTTGGTATAAGACAGAAAAAAATAGGTGAGACTCGCTCTCGTTATGAAGGCCGTTTAACTGAGGCCCAGCATGAATTTGAGGAGGCGATTAGACTTTTTTCTCTTAATCCTGAACGGGCAAGAGAGCTTTTTATCCATAGCCGCAATCTTAGCGAAGAGCTTTTAGGAGAGGGAGTTTCTGATCGTGATCTTGATGAGCTTGAGAAAAACCTCGAACAAAATAGAGGCTATATTTTAGGAGAATATAAAATTGAACCCGAGCTTTTTATAGACATATCTCTTCTCAGTGAAGGTTTGACTGGTGATGATCTTGCGGCCAGCGCTGGGCAACTTTTTGTTCTTGATAAAAACGGAAAAAGAATTGTTCAAGTTTCTATTGATACCAAAAAAACAGAAGTGGTTGCCGGACCGGAACAAATAGATGAGGTTGATGATATTGCCGCCTATGCAGAGCGTGTCTTTATTCTAAATTCGTCCGGAGTTTTTGAGGTGGGTGAAGAGAAAAAGAAAGCAGTAGATGCAGATTGGGAGGGTGAGGTTTTAGCTTATACCTATGCCGGTAATTTATATATTTTGGAAAAAGGTAACTCAGAAATCTGGCGTTATCCAGGGACAGGAGAGACATTTAGCTCAAGGCAGAGATGGCTTGCTCCGGGGGTTGAACCTGATTTAGGTAATATATTTTCTTGGACAATTGATGGTTCGATTTGGTTTCTTTCAGAAACAGGGGGTATTTTTAAATATACCCGAGGCAATCAAGACAGTTTGACTATTGCTAGTGTTGTTCCTAATCTCTCTAGTCCTTCGGCAATTTATACCAATGAAGAACTTGAATTTGTCTATATTTTAGAAAAAGAGAACCAAAGAGTGGTGGTGATTGATAAAAAAGGTAATTATCAAGCTCAATACTTAAATGAGGTGATTGGGGAAGCTAAAAATTTGGCGGTTTCTGAGGAAGAAGGAAAAATTATCTTTCTAACAGAAACAAAACTCTATTCAATAGAAGCAAAACATCTAACGGAGTAAAACCTGGTGGAGACGGAGGGAATTGAACCCTCGTCCGAAAAAACTTCTTAAAAAACTTCTACAAGCTTAGTTGACTTGGGCTTTTCTCCTAAACCTTACTAGCCAACAAGATGGTTTAGGAAGTGGCTTAAAATTTTTAGATATTTACCTTTTAAGCCCTGGGGCAAATATCATATCTCGACTGGTTTATGCCCTTCTAGTCTGGTCGAGAAGCAAACTAGAGAACACCAGCTTAAGCTACTGCGAAAGCCGGAGCGTAACTTTTGTTGACGCTTATTTTTTTGATTTTGTTTAAAGACTATAAATCAAAGTCTGCTTGCGTTTTTTAAAAGAGCTTTCCGTCGAAACCTGTCGTCCCCTTTATTCCTTTAACTCTTTGGCAATTTCTCTCTCAATATCTTTTTTCTTAATCGCCTCTTTTTTCTCAAACTTACGTTTGGTTTTGGCCAAAGCGACCTCTATCTTTATCAGGCGTCCTCTAGTATACAACTTTGTAGGCACAAGAGTCAATTTTTTCTGCTTTATTTTGGTTTGGATTGAAATTATCTCAGCTTTATTCAAAAGAAGCTTCCTTGTCCTTAAAGGATTATAATCTTTAACTCCTTTTGCCTGGATATTGGCATTGACAAGATAAATTTCGCTGTTGATTATCTTGGCGTAAGCTGAGGAAATATTAGCCCGCCCATCCCGGATAGCCTTCACCTCAACTCCGGTAAGTGAAACTCCGGCTTCATATTTATCAAAAAGCCGGTAGTTATATCTGGCTCTTTTATTGGTAACTCGCATCTCTCTTATTTTATATTATACTGCGTATAGTGCTTTCGCGTTAGAAACTAGATGGTTTTTCTTGATTTTATTTTCCCCAAGTTTTGTTTAGAGTGCAAAGCTCCTGGAAAATATCTTTGCTTTTCTTGTTTGGAGAAAGCTCAACGAGCGGCTGAGGTCTGTCCAGAATGTAAAATTCATTCTTTTAGAGGCAGAACTCATAAATCATGTAAAAAAAGACACGGTCTGGATGGAACTTTCTCAGCCTGGCAATACAAAAGAGTGATAAGAAAGGCAATTTTGGGACTAAAATACCGCTTTGCCCCAGAGATTGCTAAAGAATTGGCCAAAGCTTTTGTTTCTGAAATCAAAAAAAGACCACTTCAGTTAAACAAACCTATTTTAGTTCCAGTTCCACTTCATCCAAGGCGCAAACGTTGGCGTGGTTTTAATCAGTCGGAAGAAGTTGGAAAGGTTCTGGCTCAAAACATGAGATGGGAGTTTGTGTCAGATTTGTTGATAAGGAAAAAATCAACTCAACCCCAAACAGAGCTTAAAAGAAGCCAGAGGAAACATAATGTAAAAGGAGCTTTCACTCTAAACCCAGAATACCAATCATTAATTACTAACCACCGATCATTAATTATTTTTGATGATGTTTGGACAACCGGTTCAACCATTAAAGAGGCGGCAGGGGTGCTTAAAAGAAAAGGAGCTAGATCTGTTTGGGGTTTAACTATCAGTTGTTCCAAGTGAACAGTTCTAGTTCTGGCCTCGAATTTTTGCTATAATTGGCCTGTATTTGGAGGAGTCGCATAGTTTGGTCAATTGCGGAGGCTTGCTAAGCCTCTGAGCCGCAAGGCTCGCGTGGGTTCGAATCCCACCTCCTCCGCCATGTCTGCTCAGGAAGAAAAACCTAAAGAAAGTACTTTGAAAGAGAGAGAAGAAAGACCTGTGGTGATTAGGCCTGAGCCAGAGAGAGATTTGGCAACCTGGCAGGCACCAGCAAGACCTTTCAAAAGAAGAAATAAAGAGTTTTATGTAACCATTGTGGCCATAGCGGCTATTGTTGGACTCATTCTTTTCTTGGTTGAAGGTTTCATGCCTGTTATTCTGATTGTTTCTCTGGTCTTTCTTTTTTATGTATTGAATACTGTTGAGCCTGAAGAAATTGAATATAAAATAACCAGTAAGGGCATAAAAGTGGCAGATAAAAGGACAGGGTGGGGAGTGATGATCAGGTTTTGGTTCAGCAGGCGTTTTGACAACGAACTTTTGGTGGTAGAAACATTAACCTTATCAGGAAGGATGGAATTTGTTGTTAATCCAGAGCAAAAAGAGAATATAAAAAAGGCGCTTTTGAAATACCTTCCCCAAGAGAAAGCCTCACCTTCATCTTTAGACAAGGCGGCTGACTGGTTTTCTAAAAAATTGCCTGGAAGTTAACAGTAATACAAGCACTCGTAGCTTAATTGGATAAAGCGTCGGCTTGCGGAGCCGAAGACTGTGAGTTCGATTCTCACCGGGTGCACCAATTAGAAGGTGAGGTGCAGGAGTGGTTTAACTGTTCGCTTTCGAAAAGCGATGTCTCGATTTATCGGGACCGTGGGTTCGAATCCCACCCTCACCGCATGATAATAAATAAAAATTTAGTTTTAGTTTCCGGAGCCATTGTCTTTAAGGAAGGAAGAGGCAAAAGACGCTGGTTTATTGTTAAACAAACAGGAGATGAGGATGAAAAATGGGAGATCCCTAAAGTTCCTGTGCGAAAAACTGAATCTTCTTCCCGGGCCGCAATTCGGGTTATGGGGGAAAAAGGAGGTATGGATGCAAAAATATTAGAAGAAGCAGGTAGGGCTGGTGGTTCAACCACGATTAATGGGGAGACAGTTCCCCAGAGACACCTTTATTATTTGATGATGCAGGAAGCAGCTGGTGAAGTATTGGGCTTTGAAGATTATAAATGGCTAGTGTACGCAAAAGCAGTCAGAAAACTTTCGTCCAAAAGAGAGAGGTTGATGATAAGACAGGCAAGACAGGAACTTAGAAAGTGGCTAAGAGAACAAAAAAACAAGGAACAGTAAGAGAATTCTCCGCCGGCGGGGTGGTATTTAAGAGAGAAAATAACAAAATTTTGTGGCTTGTGAGAAAACAGGCTATACTTCCAAAATCTCTTTTTCCCAAGGATACCTGGAATTTGCCAAAAGGCTGGCTTGATGATGAGGATGAAGCAGTTCCTGGACCATTAACTAAAGGTGAGAAAAAAGCAACCGAAGAGGATCTTCGCAAAACTGCCCTTCGTGAAGTGAAAGAGGAAGGTGGAGTTGAGGTAAAGATTATAGAGAAAATTGGTACTTTACGATACTTTTTTACTTCAACACGCGGGAAAGCTTTAAAATTTGTCACTTTTTATTTAATGGAACATGTTCGTGATTTACCAGAGGGGCACGATCATGAGACGGAAGAGATCACTTGGCTTCCTTTTGAAAAAGCCCGAAAAAAACTTTCCTATTCAAACGAGAAAAAAATCATTAGCAAAGCAAAAACCCTCTTAGATTCAGGAATACAGGAGAATTTGATATAATATACCTATAAGTTAGGTGTTGGAGGAGTCGCATAGCGGCCAATTGCACATGCTTGGAAAGCATGAGCCCTCTGGGCTACGTGGGTTCGAATCCCACCTCCTCCGCCTAGGTGGGTTGGCAGAGTGGTCAAATGCGTTGGTCTTGAAAACCAAAGGGAGAAATCCCTGCACAGGTTCGAATCCTGTACCCACCGCAGTTTTGTCTTCAGTTTTTCTTCGGGAAAGATTAGGTTTGTGCTAGAATTCGATTAGAATGGCTGACCAAATAGAAGAAATAAAAGCAAAAACAGACATTGTCCCGTTAATTTCTGAGTTTATAGAACTTAAAAAAGCAGGGAGAAATTATAAAGCTCTTTGCCCTTTTCATTCAGAAAAAACTTCTTCTTTTATGGTTTCTCCTGAGCTTCAAATCTTTAAATGTTTTGGTTGTAATGAGTCAGGAGATTCAATCTCTTTTCTGCAAAAATATGAGGGAATGGATTTTGGTGAAGCCTTGAAGTTTTTGGCGGACAAGGCTGGTATAAAACTTCGTCCTTTTAAAGGCCAAGAGAGAGGCGAGAAAGAAAGACTTTATGAAATAAACAAACTGGCAACCAGTTTTTATCATTATATTTTATTAAAACACCAGGCAGGAAAAGCGGCTTTGTCTTATTTACTGAAACAAAGAGGACTTAAGCCCGAAACAATAAAAACTTTTCAGCTAGGCTATTCTCCGGATGTACCCTTTGCTCTTAAAAAGCTTTTGATAGATAAAAAAGGCTTTAATTATGAAGAGTTAGCCAGAGTCGGTTTGGTCTATTCCAGGGACGGAAAAGTTTTTGACAGGTTCAGGGGAAGAATTATCTTTCCTCTTTTTGACCATCGGGGAAATGCCATTGGTCTGGCTGGAAGAATTCCACCCTCAAAAGAAAAACGGGATTTGGCCAAGTATATTAATTCTCCTGAAACACCGGTTTACCACAAAAGCAGAGTTTTATATGGTCTTAATTTGACAAGGAGTGATATCAAACGCAAAAGATCGGCTGTTGTGGTTGAAGGAGAACTAGACATGATTTCTTCATGGCAGGTGGGGGTAAAGAACATAGTGGCTATAAAAGGCTCTGCCTTAACAGAGGACCAAGTAAGTCTTTTGAGTCGTTTCACCAAAAATTTAATTCTGGCACCCGACAGTGATTTGGCTGGAGATGCGGCGGCCAGGCGGGGGATAACCATTGCCCAGAATAAAGGATTAGAAGTGAAGGTGGCAAGATTGGGGAATTACAAAGACCCGGATGAAATGGCCAGAAAAAACACGGCTGGATACAAAAAAGCCCTAAAGTCCTCTGTTGGTGTCTGGGATTTTATTATTGACTCAATCTTTTCCAAAGAGGATGTAAGTTCTGGTCAAGGAAAAGGGAGGATAAGTCAAGAAATAATTCCTGTCTTGGCTTCA
>SDBU01001535.1_pt1 | contig 32620 bp, 29 predicted proteins | sample 2277071 | NCBI WGS metagenome assembly SDBU01 (sample SAMN10397929, study PRJNA504765) | marine sediment metagenome | isolation source: marine sediment core GS08_GC12, 126 cmbsf | place: Arctic Ocean: Gakkel Ridge, Loki's castle | collected 2008 | reverse complement strand
CAATGATGCTGATGTAGCTCCGAATTTTAGGAATTTCTTAGATCTGGGTTTTTGATGATTTGTCCTTCTGAATCTTTGGATGGCTTTTTTATTTTTAAATAAGATATAGCTTATGCATAATGATGCCATGGTTATACTAGCTGCAAATGATGCCCCCACGATATAGTCGTCATTGGTGGATATTTTAGTTTTTACTATGTAGATAAATATAATGGTAAGAAGTAGATTTAAACTGGTAGACAATATCTGGATTCGACCAAAGAAGTTGAACTGCTTCGATGCTCGGATTAATGTGGTTAGAATTCTTAATACCAGTTGGGTTAGAAGGAATATGGATACAATCTTCAGAGGTATGTCCATAATTTCCGTTTTGTACAACAGTTTAGAGATGTCTTTGGAAAATACAAACGTGATAAAGGAGATGGCTACTCCCGCAATTAGTATTATTGATGAAAATCTTTTTATTAAATACTTAAGAATTCGATATTGTTTTCTGGATAGGTAATATGTTGTATAAGTTTGCAGTATGGTGATAGAGCCAAGTGTTGAAAGCATCATCATGATTTCGATATAGGTATTTCCCATTCCGATCATGCCCAAGGCTTCAACGCTGATTATTCTGGTGAGTACGACAGAATAGATGAATGTTATGAAAAATGCGATATACATCGCTACGGTAAGGGAGAATGATGACCCCAATGATTTTCTTATAGACATATATATAGCGGTTATGGAGTTATTAATATAAAATCTTTGGATGCTTTTGAATTGACTTAGAATAATATATTCAAGCTTGGACAATGATTTATGATAAAATTATTATATAACTCTCCCTTATCTTAACCTGTGGATACCCGAATAATGTTATGTGGTAATCTTGGATGTGTAGCTTACACTTATGCGAAGTATCTTCGTAGAAAAAATATCGACGTGAAATTACTTCTATGGCAATGGGAACTTAAAAAAACTCCAAGAAATCCATTAAAACAGGATTTGGAATTAGAAAGCCTCCCCGAATGGATTCGCTTCTTTTCCGATACGAAAAATCTTTTCAAAGAATATAGAAGAGTTGCAAAAGAATTTGACATAATTCATGCTTTCAACCTAACTCCGATTCATGCTCAATTTACAGGGAGATCATTTATTTCCCACCCTTGTGGTTCTGACGCTAGAGAATATGCCTTCAAGAAAGGGCTTCATCCAATGTTATACAGAAGGGCTTTTAGGAAAAACGATGTATTTTTCTTTAACCAATGCGATTATTATGATACCGTTCTTCCGAAGCTGAAGATAAAAAATCCGATGTTTATACCACCTATAATTCCTGAAAATTTAGAATTAGAAATGGATTGTTGTGTCCCAGAAAGAGAAAATGTTGAAGAGCTCTTTTTCCATCCAGCATCTCATATTCACTCGATAAAAGGAAATGATATTCTTTTAAAAGCTTTTAGCAGATATGTGAAAAAATATAAGCCCTCGGCAAAATTAATTATGGTGGAATGGGGATGTGACATTGAACTAAGCAAAAAGCTTGTTAATGATTTACATCTTTTAGATCATGTGGTATTCAAAAAGTGGCTTGACAAAAAAAATCTTTTGAAATATATGTGGTGTTCAGATTTGATTTTTGATCAATTTGTTATCCCCTCTGGGAGCCTCATACAACTAGAGGCGTGCACACTTGGTAAACCGGTTGTAAAGTATATGGATAATAATTGGTATAGGGTATTCGATGATATGCCATTCGTTTCCGCAGGAACTGTGGATGAAATCTTCAAAGTTTTGGGGGAATTTCATAACAATCTGGATAAGTTTAAAGCACTTGGATTATCAGGTAAAGTTTTTGTGAATAAGCATAACCACTGGGAAACTGTTACCGATAAAATCATCAAGAACTATGAAAAGATTTTAGAAAAAGGGAGTGTTAGATCGAGATGAAGACCCTTTTCAATCTTCCTTCAATTCGTGGATACCCTGCAAGATTTGAAATGTTGAAACATTTAGCTCAAAAATTGGATGACCTTATTGTGGTGACTAACGAAAAAGATGTGCGCTACATGATAAATCTACCTGATAATCTAGAAGTTGTCGAGTTGCCCAAGAACAAAATAAAATTCTTTTTAGGTTTGCTCACGGAAACCGATTTTAAAAATATCGATATTGTTCACGACACGTTTGGGTATTTACTTCCTTTGGGTTTTTTAACAAAAATGTTTCCATCAAAAAAATATGTTACTTCGGTATATGGATCGGCACCGGGATGGTTGCACCGAGCTAAAGAATGGGGGTGTCCTGATAAAGAGGAGATGAAGGGACATTATAAGCTATTATTTCGAGAGAGAGTTAACTCAATTTTTTGTGACAGTGTTTTAATGAATAGCGAATTTTTTATAAAAGATTACGTTGAGGATTTTGGATATCCTGTGGAAAACATTGATATTATCCCAAACTGTGTCTTGATGGATGATGTAGAATTTACTGAGAATGGGAATGAATCCTTCAATATTTTATATGTTGGACATATATCAAAAATGAAGGGGGCATACATTATTCTTGATGCTTTTCAAAAAATTCTTGCAGATGGGTATGATGCAAACCTTGTTGTTATTGGTAAATTCATTCCTTATGACAAAAAAGTTATTGAAGGGAAAACTTTGAAAAATGTGAAATTTATTGAACATATGCCACATTATGAGCTGAAAAAATACTATCTTAATTCAGATCTTTATGTTCATCCATCATATCAGGAAGGGATGCCAAAAACAATTATGGAAGCTTTGTCATACGGCGTCCCGGTTATTGCTTCTAACCTACCTGGAATTAGGATGATTGATAATTCAAATAACTATGTTCAAATAATGAAGGATTTTGAATCTGACACTCTTAAGAGCATGATAGTAGAAGAAATTTTGAAACCCCGTAAATCTGAAAAATACTTTCATTTGGCGAGGGGGCACATTAAGGAATTTTCTCCAGAAAAAACTGCAAATATGATATATGAAATCTACAAAAAAGTTCTAAGCCATTAAAAAAAGTGTGTGTAAATTCAGAATCGTGCAATGTTTTTATCTTAGGTAGTAAACGGAAATTTTATCTGAGTTAAAGATTGTATATTTATTGACGTTGTCTCCGTCATAGATGCTGTTTGTTGTATTTCTTTTAAGATTATAATTACTCCAGTCTATTTTATCATAATTCAATTCTACTTTGTGGGTGTATCCGGTGTTCTTATGAAGAATATATGTGTTTTCTTCTCCAATCATAAAGAAATATGGGTAGTGGCTTTCAGATAAAGAAATACCTTCGTTTTCTCCAGTAACTGCCCATGAATATTCCATGGCTTCCAATTCATCATCGGTGAACATTACTGTACATTCACTCCAGTAAAATGTAGGGATAAATAGAATAAACAGGAGACATATCGCAATCACTGCTTTTTTATCAATTAGTATCCTTTTGATTCTTAAATTCAGAATGCCATATGCCAGGGGTATTGCTAGAAATATAAATGGTCTTCCAAGGAAAGATCCTCCGCTTATCCCTACCAGTATGACAAGATACACTATGCTTGAGAGAAAGATGGCTTTCAAGAATCTAGTTTTTCCTTTAAGAACAAAGAAGTAAAAGATAATTGGGATAGTTACGATAAAAAATGCTTTTTGTATTAAACTAGATATGTTTTTTGTTGTTGAGTAGAAATCGAGATAAGAATGAAAAAATTTGGGATTCTTAATCGTTTCTATAAAATTATTCAGGTTCCTGTTAAGGTTACTAATAATAACGGAATCCGTATGTTGGGAGAGCCATTGAATTATAAAAAAAGATGCTACGAGAACAAATAACGATGTCACTATAGAAATTAGTCTTGATTTTCGTCTGATTCTTCTCCGGGTTTTAAGGCCTGTAAACGGTAAAATAATTATGAATAGGAATACAAACAGAAATGTTGTGGGATGTGAGATCACTAATGCAATTAGTAATAACGTAGGAAAAAATAGTTTTTTTATCCAATTTTTTCTATATTTATATGAGATGAGAATTATCGCAAAGAAAAAATATACCACCATAAGGCCGAACGCTTGGGGTGAGAGGTGAAATGAAAAAAATGGGTTTATTATCGTTGAGAGGAATATAGTGTATTGCAATTGTCTTTTCTTTTTTGGCATGATTTTTCCTAAAAATAAGAAAAATGTGATGATGCCTATTGTAGTAATTGATAAAATGATTAGAGGGATGTATTTTAGGTAAGTGAGAAAGTTTTCCGAGCCAGTAATTGTAAAAATCGAGGCAAAGAACGTGAACGCACCAGGGAATTCCGATGAGTAAAGAAATCTACCATTCCCTGGCCCAATAATGCCTTGGCTAATCCGGTAGCTGGCAAAGCCGTGCCAGTATGCATCCCAGTCCCGAACCTGTTCCTCTATTAAATAGGGTGTTGACCATAGAATGAAAAAAAAGATGAAAAATAATAGAAAAACATATTTTTTGCCCTTTTTTATACTGTCAATGGCATAGAATAATGTGAAGGATAAAGGTATGACAAATACCAATGGAATATATTGAATAAGGCCAAAATTTGCTGAAGGTGAGATATAACTAATTCTATTGAAAGCTATGTTGAGACCCCAAAAGACAATGGATAATAAAAAACCTAGTCTCAGTATAAACTCTTTCCTATCCTCTGACATTTACCACCCACTCTAAATTGTAATCATTATCTGCAGTATGTATTTCCACAGAAATATTGTGTGTTCCAGCCGATCTGAAATTTAGTCCAAAAATGAATCTTTGCTTGGAACTAAAAATATTGTCCCAAGTAAAATTTTCTTCATCGGAATATATATTGTATTGATAATTGTCTTCAAGGTTTACATACACGTTAAACAAACAATAAGTGTTCTGAGGGAGGTCGGAAGGAATCATTAACGCTTTCAGGTATCTTTCATTAATATCTATCAAGGTTATTGACATGTGTGAAAATAATAAAGTGTTGTCAATCCTGGTGAAATTGCCTACCACTCCGGCAGAATTCGAATCATAGGTCAAATTTTCCCGGCCGAATGGGGTTTCTATCATATATTTGTATAAACTCGTATTTGCTATTTTTTCAGGAGTTGTGATATAAATCTCTTCCCATTTCACATATTGGTCCCAGTCATATTTTGTTTCAGTGTAGATGTTTATTGATAAGAATAGGATAATAATGATAAATGCCGATGATATCACATACATATCCCTATTCATTTACCGCACTCTCAAATATTTTTTTATACATTTCAACTTGTTTGTCCCAACTCATATACTCCTTTGCGAACTTCCAGGCATTTCCTCCAAGTTTTTTCCTCAGATTCTCGTCGTCCTTTAATCGAATGACCCATTCTTTAATTTTTTCTACGTTACCCGCCTCGACTATTATTCCAGTTTCCATGTGTTTGATGGGGGTGGCATCTTCATAATCCTTTATTCCAATGATTATTGGCCGCCCCATGGCCATGGATTCCGCAAGTACTGTTGAAAAGCCGGGAAGATTCGTTGCATCTGGGTAAACTGCAATGTGTGCTGAGGCTTGGGCAACGGCCATTTCTTTATGAGGGATTTTGCCAGTAAAAACAACATTGTTTGTCCCATATTTTTTACCTTTTGATATTATAGTTTCCCCATCCTTTGTTGTAATGTTGCCACCCACAAACATGAATACTATATCCCTTTCATGCTTGAGATTATACGCTACATCCACAAGATGAGTTGCGCCTTTGTTGTTGGAAAGTCTGCCAAAGTAGGCTACTCTGAACTTATCTTCCACTTTCCATTTTTTATTAAAATCAGATGCTGAGACCTCTGGATTGAACATATGGATATCTATAGGTTTTGGAATGACGTGTATTCTTTCAGTGGGGGTGTTATACTCAGTAATAAATCTTTTTTCCCCCCTTTTTGAATAGGTTATTATCGCTTTGGAATTATTAACGATGTTTTTTTCAATTTTAGTAAGGATTCTCCGAATGTTGTCCTTTTCAGCGGTATCAGCGGAGTCGATATAAACTCTGGGGATGGTATTTGTCTTTGAAATAAAATAATTGAGATAACTTCTAGGCGTCAATGTGGTGAATATTGATTCGAATATGATGTCTGGATTCTCTCTTTTTATAACTCCAAGTGATTTCCAGCTAAATGAAAAAAAGAACGCGCCATGTGTTTTCGCTTTTTTACTTCTAGCGTATATCAATTTCGCAGGAATGGTTTTGATCTTAAAACCATCTGGCCACTCATATTTTCTAGCCTCCTCCATCGGAAATTTTTTTGTCCCAAAAAAGGCCTGATCAGCAGGCGAGGCCACATCTGGTACAAGCATTGTGTACTTCCAGCCATAACGCTTACACAATTCAAACCCTAAATGAAGATCTTTGTCGCCTCGGTACATCTCAACGAATTCGTGGGAATCCACAATGTGCATAAAAAATAATAATCGATTGACTGTATATAACGATTGTGAAAAAACCTATTTGAATTCTACAAAATCATTAAATATCGAATTGGTGTTGGCTTTTTAATGGGCAATATTTCTGTAGCCTTTCTCGCTCCAGAGTTCCTTCCAAATTGGGGAGGAGGAGGTACCTACTCAATAGAGTTGATTAAGGAACTTTCAAAATACGAAGATGTGGATGTCCACGTGCTGACTGTCGAGAGAGACATAGAGGGACTAAAAAGATACTCCCAGGAAGACATGGAAAGATATTATGATGACAAGATTTCGATTCACATAACATCCCAGGCAAGAGATACCTTTCTTTATAATGGGTTGTTTCAATATAAGATCTCAAGGCTGTTGCCAAAGTATTTGAAAAAATATGGATTTGATTTGATCCATGCCCAGCATGCCTACATGTCCGATTTGTTAATCAAACATAAGAGGTTGTCTGCTCCTTCTTTAACGACGGTGCATACCACAATACTATCACAAAGATTGGGTACTAAATCGGCAAATATCCAATTTTCATCCCTCGAAAAATCAGAAAAATATACTGTTGGCGGATTACCGTTCTTATTTTTACTGGAAAGGTATTATTTTAAGAGAACGAAATACACAATATTTGTTTCTAATTATATGAGGGATTTGGTGACAAGCAATTACCCAGTTGAGTTCGATTTACAAGACGTTATCCATACGGGGGTAAGACCGGAATTATTTTCCCAAGTTAAACGCGAGGATGCTGAATGTCTCTTTCCAGAGTTCTGTCTTGGAAAAAAGATCATATTATTTACTGGTAGGCTTATCGCATTGAAAGGTGTTCAAGTAATTATTGATGCAATGAAGGAAGTTGTTGATTATGACAAGGGCGTCCATTTTGTGTTCGCTGGCTCGGGAAACTTGGAGCCGTGGCTTAAGATGATACTTAATAAAAAAATAAATGAAAAATATTATACATTCTTAGGCCAGGTGGCTTATGACAAAATGCCATTTCTATACTCCTTGGCTAATATATATATACTTCCGAGCTTTTCTGAAAGCTCACCAATAAGTGTGCTCGAAGCAATGGCATCTAGGACTCCAGTAATAGCGACTAATGTAGGAGGAATTCCAGAGATAGTGACGGATGGTCACGACGGCTACTTAATCGAAAAGGGCAACAGCAGTCAACTGGCAGAGAAAATAAAAATCCTGTTGAGTGATGAGAAGGTGGCCAAGAAGTTTAGTGAGATGGCAATCGAAACCATCCAAAAGAGATTCACTTGGACCAAGATCGCTGAGAAAACAATCAATACTTATAAAAAAATTGTTGAGTGAAAACATGAATGTGATTTTGATTAACCCACCCAGGTTCAATAACATCCCTGTCATTAGGGAAGAAAGATGTGAAGTTACCGAAAGATACTCAGTTGTTCCCCCATATAGCCTCCTTCAAATCGGTGCGCTGTTGCAAATTTCTGGCCATGGCGTTACGTTAATAGATGCAAATGGCGAAAACTGTTCATATGATACACTCATTGATAGGATTGCAAAAGAAAAATTCGAGGTGGCGATATTTCGGTTCACCCCGACGACCTTTGACCACGATATGAAAACACCAGAATTGATTAAGAAAATCAATCCATCAGCTATAACAGTGGGAATATGTTTTACACTTCAATCGGAGGCCAGAGATGTTCTCAACCAAGCTCATGCGCTTGACATATATGTTCGAAAGGAGTATGAGGTAGTAGTTCCGGATTTGATATTGGGACTTACGAATGGGAGTGAATTAAGTGGTATAAAGGGTATAGCTTTCCGTTCTAATGGAGAGATTGTGCTCACTCCGGAACCCGAACCCCTAGAGGATTATGATTCCCTTCCTCTTCCAGCTTATAATCTGCTCGAGTCTTTAAACCCATATTTCATTAACACACCATCTGGAAAGCCATTTATGATTATATACACTTCAAAAGGATGCCCTTTTCAATGCATTTATTGCACAGTGGCTGGGACTAAATTGAAATCCAGAAGTGCCGAAAGTGTCCTTTCGGAGCTTGTGTACTTGAAAGAAAAATATGGCATTCGTACGGTTTCGTTTTTTGATGAGACATTTACGATTGATAAAGAACGGGTAATAGAGATATGCAATGGTATCATGGATGAAGGGCTGCAACTTCGTTGGTATTGCAATACCAGGGTTCATCTGGTGGATTATAATTTGCTGAGGCTAATGAAAAGAGCGGGCTGTGACGGGATTTCGTTTGGTATCGAATCCGGCTCGCAGAAGATACTTGATAGGGCAAAGAAGGGGTGTAAAGTTGAAACTGGCTATAAGGCGATAAAGATGGCAAAGAAGGCTGGAATTAAAGTCTATACGAGCTTTATATTGGGGCTTCCTGGGGAGACCTGGGATACTGTAAACGAAACCATTGCCTTTGTAAAAAAAGCAAAGCCGACGGGTGCGCAATTCAACGTGGCGGTCCCATACCCAGGAACACGGCTGTACGAAGAAGCTTTGAATAACAACTGGATTCCAAAAGGCTTGAACTGGAATGATCTGTACCAGCATGATTCGATAATGAACATAGGGACATTGAGTGCCGATGATTTGAACCGGGCAAGGAAGATGGCCTATCGGAAGTTGTATTTGAATATCCCGTGGATTCTGCAAAACATAGCATGGGTTATCAAATACCCCAGGGATATGCCAATGGCAATTAAGTTTTACAAGAAGGCTTTAACGAATCTCTTTGTCCATAGAATGGTGCATTCGCATTGAGCGTGGTTGAAATGAAATTCCTGATGACGTCAACATTCTATCCACCCCTCCACATTGGTGGGGATGCAATGTATGTCAAGTATCTAGCCGAGGCGTTGGTAAAGAGCGGGCACGAAGTCCATATCTTGCACAGTGCGGATGCGTACTACATTAAACGCGGATACAAAGAGATGAAGAGAGAAGATGATGGCATACATGTCCATACGATCCGCACGCCTATGGGAAAGATGAGGACTGCTTGGGGATATGCGTTTGGAAGAAATAACTATGCTCAAAGTAAGTTCAGGGAGCTTGTAAAGAGACTAGAGCCAGAAGTTGTCCACCACAACAACATATCCCTCTTGGACCCAAGATACCTAGAAAAGATGGAAAAATACGTCAACCTGTATACCGCTCATGACTACTGGCTTATTTGTCCAAAAAATGATCTCTTGAAAAGGGGAAATGTCTTATGCAATGGCGGTAGCTGTTTTGCATGCCTCGCTGCGAATAGGAGGGTGCCTCAATTTTGGTCAAGAAAAATTAACGTTGGTGAGCTAGATGCCCTTATTACCCCTTCAAACTACATGAAGGAGACGCTGAGTGCTAAACTAGATGCAAAATATAAGCTGTTGTACAATTTTGTGCCAGATGCGCCGAAGCAGATAAAAGATTCCGGAGAGGAGAATTTCTTCCTCTATCTGGGACTGATTGCCGAGCACAAAGGGATAATTCCAATGCTGGAAGGCTTCAAAAATAACGATAAAAAATTGATTATTATTGGCAAGGGGCCGCTGGAAAGCCATGTGAAAAAATATATTGAAGGTAAAGGGCTGGAAAAGAGAGTCAAATGCCTGGGTTGGGTCCGGGATATATACCCATATATGAAAGATGCAAATGGGTTGGTAATGCCATCGATGTGGCCAGAAAATTCGCCTCTCACAGCACTTGAAGCTTTATCTGTTGGTACGCCAGTGTACGGTACGAACATGGGGGGTTTGCAAGAGATTGTGAGAATGGTTTCCCCGAAATTGATACTACAAATAGAACAACTGGTCAAGGACCTTGAAGGGATAGAGAAAATAGATATTTCCAGGGATGGAATTAAGGAGTTATTTCACAATGAATTCTCAGAGAGAAGATACGTTAAAGATTATCTGAATTTGATAAGCTCTATTGAGAAATAGCTGGAAGTCATTATTAATTGAACCACGGAACGACTTTTAGGCTACTAGTTAATCTTCTCCAAGAACAGCCTCCCCATTATCCTCGCGCCATCCTTCACCGCGCCCAGCTTCGTCACATTACATCTGCATTTATAACTAATCGGCATCTCTCTGACCTTGAACTCCGCCTTCACGCTCTTCGCGAACATCTCCGCCTCTATGTCGAAGCCATCGGCAGTTAGCTCCAGTGCCTTTGGAACGTGGGCCTTGAAGCCCCACATGCCTGTGCAGACATCGGTGACGTTGTGACCGTTGGGGAAGAATTTGTTGGCTGTATAAGATAGAACCTTGTTCCCGAGCCAGTTGATCTTCGTCATTGCCCACTGCTCTCTTTCTCCGGACATCCTTGAGCCCATGATCACATCGCAGTAATTGGTCTCGAGGGCATGGAGCATTGCCAACAGGTGTTCGGCCGGGTAGGTGTCATCCGCATCCAGCATGAATAGATAATCCCCATTGAAGTTCTCAAAGGCAAACCTCACGGCGTCGCCCTTTCCCTTGCCTGGCTGGATCAGAATCTTGGCGCCCTTCCTCTTCGCTATTTCCCTTGTCTTGTCCTTGCTGTGCCCATCGACCACGATAATCTCGGTTTCGTAGCCTTTTTCCCGAAAAACATCGGTTGGCAGACTCTCTATAACTCCCCCGATAGTCTCCTCCTCATCGAGAGCAGCAAGAAGAATGGATATTGTCTTCATTTGCATCCCATTCTGTTTATATTTGTCGTCATATATAAATGTATTGGTCTTTTGCTGCATTACTATGCACCTCTCTCGATTTCCAGAAGAGTTACCTCAAATACCAGGGTTCTGCCGTAAACCTCGCTGTTGAAGTCAATCGTGATGTCATTCTGAGTTAGGTCCACAACGATGCCATTGGTTATCCCGCCCTGCTCGGATTGGTGCAGCACCACATCTTCGATTATGTCGTGGTATGGTCGTATCCTTGATGTTTCCACGAGGTCGCCTGTGGATGGTGTGTGTTTAACAATGATTTTCCCCTGGCCATCGTTGTCGCTCTGATTGATGTATGTGACCTGGGATTCAAAGCCGTACAAGGATGTGTATATTTCGTCAAGGGTCGGCATGTTGTAGATTGTTACCGAGTTATCGAATGGATCGACAGACTCTATCTGCATGTCCCAGTCCCAGAAGAAATGATCTAGCACTATGCCGGGTAATATCTCGGCGGCGGGGTATCTTGCCTGGAGGTATCCCAAATCATAGGATTCGTATATTGTTGTGTTTTCTTGCCTCGATATGTTGATTACGAGGCTGTCCAGTCTCGGCTCGTACGCATCGAATGTGTCGATTGTCCACTTTGCTGTATCGCCCTTTTTCATGCCAAGTATGTTCTTGTCCCATCCTGCAATTACCTGTCCGGTGCCTGCCTTGAATCCGAATGTCGAGTAGGCGTCCCTCTTAAAAAATGTTGAGGATTTGGGGAAGTTGACATTATCCTCTGCTACATCCTGGCGGCTTGTGTCGAAGACTCTCTGACCGGTTCCGTAGATTCGCTCGTCCTTCAGCCAGCCGGTGTAATTTACGACTACATAGTCCCCGTCTTCGACTACTATTTGCGGCACTGGCTCCGATTTTGTGCCTTCATACCACCGGTATGCGCCGTAGCCCACTCCGATGAGAATGAGTATCATGAACAGTGTGGCTGTCTTTGACATTGAGCCTCCTAACATAATCCTCTATTTATATGTTTTTGGTTGAAAATTGAGCCAGTGTGCTTTTGAGCCGTGGTGGATTGCTATAGCGGCTTCGTAGAAAGTAATATAAGTGGAAAATTGGATTAGCTAATGGAAGGCAGAGAAAGGGGATTTTTCTCTGTATGACTTGTAAGAGATTTGATATGAGGTCGGTGCCTTGGGAAAGAAGATTGCCATAGTCTATAATCCGAACCACGTAATTCACAACTCAAAGACCTCAAGCCCGGAGAACCCAGATAGGATAATAAGGATAGAGCAGAACCTGAGAAACCGGTCTGAGTTGATCGGCACGGAAGCAGAGTTCATTACGAATTTTTCACCAGCGACGCTGATTGATATTCTGAGGGTTCACGAGAGAAGATACCTCGAGTTTGTAGACAACTACTGCAAGAGGGGCGGAGGATTCCTGGGAGACAGCACCTACCTGAATAAAAATACCTACAAAGTGGCTGCAATGGCTGCTGGCGGAGCAATAAAAGCAATGGAAATCATTAGATTGGGGGATCATCAGTATGCCTACTGCCTTGTCCGCCCACCCGGACACCATGCCTGGCCTGATAGGTATGGGGGGTACTGCATATTCAACAACGCGGCAATCGCTGCGCGCTACGCCCAGAAGAAGCTTAACGCAAAGAAGATATTGATAGTAGACTGGGATGGCCATGCTGCAGATGGAACCATGAGAATCTTCTATGACGATCCATCTGTTCTGCTGGTTTCCATCCACAGGGACCCGCATGAGTTCTACCCCCACGATGGATTCATGTACCAGATTGGCAAGGGAGAGGGCAGGGGATACACCGTGAATGTGGAGATGCCGATCGGGGCGAGCGACAACGAGTATATCTATGCAATAGAGGAGATTGTGTTTCCATTGTTTAACCAGTACGAGCCAGATATGGTGATTGGATGCAACGGCTTTGACGCATATTACAAGGACCCTTTTGCCAAGCTCTACCTTACCCAGAAGGGTTACTATGATATCGTAACGATGATGAGGGAGAAATTTGGCCCCAACAAATTCATGGTTCTCCAGGAGGGTGGCTATAATAAAGATAATGGCGTGCTGGGCACAGCTCTTTGCTATGCCCTTGTGGGCAGGGACATCTCATTCAGTGAGGATGTGGATTTTCTGACATACTCGGTAACGCGGGAAAAGAAGGCAAGAAAGATAGTTGAGGACAATGTGAGACAGCTTCAGGAAGCCCTCTCTGACTTCTACAAGTTCTAGGAGTGTTCGAACAGTGGAATATATAATATTTTTACGAAGATCTGCCTTTCACTATAACACAGTTTTTTACTGATTCCAAGAACTGGTTCGTGTCCAATTCGCACTCTCTTGCGATGATGAGTGCGGCGGCCTCGATTTCAATATTCATTTCGCTCTGGACCTGGTTTATCCTTGATATTATCGTTTGCTTGTCCTGTTTTGTTTCATTCTCTATTGCCGAAACAATGTCCATGAAAACGTTTGCCTCGGGAGATCCCGATTTTTCAGGCAGGACCAGCAGGCTCTTTGCGGGTGTGAAATCTATTGGAATGTCTATCATGGACACATTGAAGGTCGGCTCTATTGCGTCATCATCCGTGGCCATATAATTCGTTTGTATGGCAACCTCCAGGAATTGCTCCGCTTCAGAGGGTGAGAACCAGTGAAGCTCCATTGATACCGTCATCTTAAAATCATCCCTTGGCATGGTTTTTTTCCCCTTTAACCGGAAGATGAAGGCTATTGCCTGCTTCATTTCATCCAATGTGAAACGCCTCCTTCAGACCGATTATCCTTCCGGATATTTTATTGTTTGTTGCATAATCGTCATTCCAAACTTGCGAGAAGAGTGTGATTTTTGCAGATTCCGGCAGGCTGTCCAGTGAAATATAATCGTTAGATAAATTCGAGATTATAAACTCGATGCAGCCAAGCTCGATCATTATTTCAATTATTTTATTTAGGCTTAATCTTCCAATTGCGGGATCATTGGATATCACGCCACCTTGTATCGCTATCTCAAGAATCAGCTCATCTGATATGTCGAGCATCTTCTCTATTTCACTGAGCCCTCTCATGGATTTTGTGCTTACCACGACCCTGTCCGCACCAGACATGAAAAAATCATAGATGTCGTCTGCCTTCCTTATCCCACCGTCCACCCATATTTCGGTTGTGTCAGGCATGTCTTGTATGACTTCCATTTGAGGGAGGCGGCCTTCGATTGCGTTGATGTCGAGCAGCAGCATTTTCTTATAGGTGGTCGATAGCTTTTCAACAACATCCAGGGGGTCGTCCGGCAGAGCGTCGCATTCACTCAACGGAACATATCTCTCATTGTCAGCAATCACGACCGCGGCGTTGAGTATGGAGATTGCGGGTATGATTTCAATGTCGCTCATCTGGTTGATATCCCAGTCAATATAAATAAAGTTAGCGATTTATTGGTTATAGTCAAGAACGTAACAAATGAAACTTATAATGTAGTTTTTGACTATGTGTGGCACACGGAACTATAAGTCATATAAGTTAAGTGGGCCACTATAATAGTGTATGATTACTGGAATAGTAATTGGTAGTAAGAGAGCATAGGATTTTTAATGTATGAATATGTTATGATGCCATATGGTCGATCTCGCAATAAAAAATGCATCTGAATTGCTCACCCTTCGCGGCAAAAGTGATACACTGGCCACAGGGGAGGACATGAAAGACCTGGAAATCCTTGCAAACGGCGCTGTTGCACTATCGAATGGTAGGATAGAATGGGTGGGCGAAACCCCCGAATTGAAGAACGCGGTCTGCCTGGATGAGTCAACGCTGATCATTGATGCATCTGGCAAGACGGTAATGCCAGGGTTCGTGGACCCGCATACGCACCTTATTTTTGCAGGCTCCAGAGAGAGCGAGCTGTTGATGAAGCTCGAGGGGAAGTCATACCTGGATATATTGAAAGCGGGCGGGGGAATCCTGAGAACCATGCAAGCCACAAGGAATGCCTCGGCCGATACGCTGGTAGCGGCTGCCTCGAAGAGGCTCGACAGGATGCTGAGATTTGGCACGACCACTGTGGAGGCAAAGAGCGGGTACGGGCTCAATGTCCCGGATGAGATCAAGATGCTGGAAGTTATCGAAGCTCTGAATGAGACCCACCCAATCGACCTTGTAGCGACCTTTCTGGGACCGCATGCAATACCCCCCGAGTTCAAGGGAGAGCCCGATGCATACATCGAGTTGATGGTAAATGAGGCGCTGCCAACCGTAGCTGATAGGGGATTGGCAGAGTATGCCGACATTTTCTGCGAGGCTGGAGTGTTTGACATTCAGCAATCCGAAAGATGGCTGACTGCCGCGAAGGGACATGGGCTGGGGTTGAAGATACACGCGGACGAGATCGAGAACCTGGGAGGTGTTGAGCTGGCGTGCAGGCTCGGGGCTGTTTCCGCGGAGCACCTTGTCCGGACATCTGCCAGAGAAATGGATGATATGGCGGAGGCAGGGGTTGTTGCCTGCCTTTTGCCCGGGACTCCGTTTGTATTGATGAAGAACAGATATGCAAATGCCAGGGAAATGATCGAAAGAGGCGTTGGGATTGCACTGGCAACCGATTTGAACCCGAACTGCTGGACAGAATCGATGCAGATCATTTTAACGCTCGCTTGCCTTAACATGAAGATGACGCCTGCAGAGGCAATTACTGCAGCAACGATAAATGCAGCGCATGCCATTAAGAGGGGAGATGAGGTCGGGAGCCTGGAGGTAGGAAAAAAGGGAGACGTAATCATACTGGATGTGCCAAATCATATACACCTGCCATATCACTTCGGAGTGGATCTGGTTGAGACCGTGGTAAAGTCCGGGAAGGTGTTTTCGACTTCATCTCGATAGTTTGACTTAATTATTTAAATCAAAAAAGCATACAGGAAAACCGGAAGCAGGGATATGTGGTCACTGGAGCATGGAAACGCCGCAGTAAGAATCGCTAGAGACGTGATTGAGAGCCATCTGAGTGGCAAGAACTCGGAGGTGCTGGATTATCCGGAGGATTTCAAGGAGAAGGTAGGCGTCTTTGTGACTCTTAACACCTACCCAGACCATCGGTTGAGGGGCTGCATAGGCTACGCGGAGCCTGTGTTGAGATTGATAGATGCCCTTACAAATGCCGCAAAGAGCGCTGCCACCACAGACCCCAGGTTCCAGGCGGTTAAGTCCCAGGAGATGGAGGAACTGGTTGTGGAAGTCACCATACTGACGCCTCCCGAGATTGTAGAAGTCGATAATCCGAAGCAGTACCTTGACAGGATTGTGATTGGAAGGGACGGGCTAATTGTGGAAAGGGGACCTTATCACGGTCTTCTACTGCCGCAGGTGCCTGTAGAGTTCGGATGGGACCCAAGTGCATTCATCTCCCAGACATGCGTCAAGGCCGGACTTCCACCATACGCCTGGAACGACAAGAGCACCAAAATCTACAGGTTCGAGGGGACAGTGTTCTCCGAGGAGAAGCCCGGAGGCGATGTCGTGATAAAAGAGATAAACGAGGGGTGTTGAGATGATGGACCTGGTTGTGGAAGGAAGGCTTTACCTGAATGGCGATCTGGTCCAGGGATGCGTCGGAATTAAGGATGGGAAAATCGCTGCAGTCAAGAAGGTTCTGAAAGGCGATGAGAAGATTGATGTGGGATACAGGCTTGTCCTTCCTGCCGGCATCGATCCGCACGTTCACTTCAGGGACCCTGGCTATACCCACAAAGAGGATTTCAAGACTGGAAGCATGGCAGCGGCCTTCGGGGGCATATCCTGCATAATTGACATGCCCAACACAAAGCCATTTGTCACCACCTGTGACATCCTTGAAGAAAAGATTAAGATTGCCAGCAGGAAATCCTGCATAGACTTCGGGCTTTTCGTCGGGCCGGACATAAACAGCGACATAGCCAAACTGGCCGCGATATGCACGGCCTTCAAATTGTACACCGCAGAGAGTGTCCAGAACATTGCAATAGAAGACGAGTACCAGCTGGCTGGAATACTTCAGAGGATTGCCCAGACCGATAAGGTCGCCACTGTCCACTGCGAGGAGAGCAGCATGGTCAACCAGCTGAATTCCTGGTCAGATTCACTGGAAGGGCATTACCATGCACGACCGAATAAAGCGGAAGCGCTGGCAATACAGAGAGTCCACCGGGCAGCCAGTGGGGCAAAGCTAAACATCGCTCATGTCTCAGCAAAGGAAAGCCTTGCCATAATAGAGGAGATGGGTTGCTCCTCCGAGGTCACTCCTCATCATTTATTTCTTAATTACACGGCAGACCTTGGCGGATATGGTAAAGTGAACCCTCCACTTCGCGCGAAGGATGACCAGCACACACTCTGGCATGACTTCGTGCAGGGGAAAATACCAATGTTGGCATCAGATCACGCGCCCCATACAACAGATGAGAAAGAGCAGGACTTCGAGGACGTGCCCAGCGGGATTCCGAACGTGGAAACAATGATTCCGATGCTCCTTGCAAAGCTTAAGGAGGGGAAGATTACTCTGGCCAGGTGCGTGGAAGCCTTTTCAGAGAATGCTGCGGACCTGTTCGGGTTCAATAAAGGCAGGATTGCAGAGGGGTTTGATGCAGACCTAATGGTTGTGGACCTGAAGCAATTGGATAGGATTAATGGTGAGGAACTGCATTCGAAGTGCGGATGGACCCCATATGAGGGCGAGATGGCAATATTCCCGTACATGACAGTGGTGAGAGGAAGCATCGTCGTCAAGGACAATAATTTCGAGGGACGGCCTGGGTATGGGCAGTACACAAGGAATTGAATTTTTGCTGTCTGTACCTGCCAACCCGTAAATTTCAGAGGGTGTCAAATCATTAGTGATTTCTGCAAGAGCAGAAATCGAAAAGGGTGGGATGCGCAGGAAAACAAAACAGATAATGATTATACTCGGTTTTCCGAGCATCCAATGGAACACTATGTGTTCCATGTATATATTTAACATTTATTTTTGGATGGAGGGGGCTGGAAGGTGGGTAATCATTTACTTTATAATCGGATTTCACTAAAAACTTGACAACTTCAAATTCCATGGTTTTTTAAATAATACTACTGCCATTCGGAATGCATGAGCCTCGAAAATACCCTGCAGCGCTTCCGGAGAGGGGAGATGGACATTGAGGATGTAAAAAAGGCGTTGAGGCTTGATTATTTTGAAAGAGTGGGGGACATGGCAAAGATAGACGTCAAGAGGTTCGAGAGGGTTGGCGTGCCCGAGATGGTCTATGCGGAATTTAAAACCCCTAAACAGGTGGAAAGGATTGTAAAGGACATACTCAAGGTCGAGGGAAAGGTCATAGTTACGAAGCTGGACCCCGACAAGCTGTCGAAAATCAACCTGGATTGCACACCTCAATACAACGAAACCTCTGGAATTGCGATTTATAGGATAGATGGCTCCGAGCCCGATAAGACTGGAGGCGTTGTCGGCATATTAAGTGGAGGGACGTCGGACATGCCCTATGCAGAGGAAGCCAGGATAATGGCTGAAGAATTGGGGTGTGTGACTCATGTCAGCCATGATGTCGGGATTGCGGCTCTGCACCGCACCCTGGATGCAGTGAAGAGCATGCTTGACAAACAGGTGGATGTTTTAATTGTGGTGGCTGGTATGGAAGGCACTCTCGCGTCGGTTGTCGGCGCGCTTGTACCAGTCCCTGTGATCGGCCTGCCAACCCACGTCGGGTATGGAGTGGCCAAGGACGGGCAAGCAGCCCTTTCCGCAATGCTGAGCAGCTGCTCTCCTGGGATAACTGTAGTGAACATCGACAACGGTGTGGGAGCAGGCATAGCTGCAGCATTGATTGCGAACAGGATCGCGAAGTATAGAAACCCGAGAAAAAACTAATTAATGGTATATGTTTCTGACCGTTATTACCGTTTGGTAAGAAAACCGTATATAGGATTATTACCGTGCGGTCAGTATGGTAAGAATGTACAAATTGCCCTTCTATGCAGGTTCGGACATACCCGAGAAGGAGATTGGAAGAAACATGATGCTGCTCTATCTGTTATCCCTCTAACCGAATGCGCCCCAGTAATTCTTTAATACACCCTTCAATTGCCTGAGCATTCCCTGGAATTCCCTGTCTATCGAGTTCTGGTTATAGGTAAAGCGCGAATGCCGTCTGTCGGTGTTGATCTCATCCGGGAACGGGAGGTTGAATACGCCGAACCACATGGATAGCCAGCGCTGGATGATGTCTGCCCCGTATCCGCTTGCGATGAGATCTAAATATTTGGCGCCGTTCTCATCCGCGATTTGTGCTGGCATGTGCCCAAGCATGTGAAGGCCGTGCATGTCCAGATTAAGGGATGTGAGCTGGTCGTCGAAGTGGGGGTCCGAGCCCCCGTTCCTGATTATTATCTCGGGCTTGAAATCCTTTGCCAGCGGAATGATGATATCGTTGAACGCTTCTTCATAATTATCATTGCCGGAGTGCATTGGCATCGGAATGTTCACTGTGTATCCTTCGCCTTCTCCGGAGCCTGCCTGAAAAACGAAGCCCTTGCCCGGGTAGAGGGTCATGGGGTCCTGGTGAATCGACAGAAATAGAACTCTTGGATCGCTGTAGAAGATGTCCATCGTGCCATTGCCCTGGTGTGCATCTGTGTCGATTACCATGATTCTTTTATAGCTGTGGTTATCTAGCAGATCCATTGCAACTATTGCCACGTCATTGAACAAACAAAATCCTTCGCCGTAGTTCCTGCCGGCGTGATGAAAGCCCCCGAAGGTCAGTGCACGGCTGCCTCCTTTTGCCAGGTGCCTTCCTGCAGATATGGCAGAGCCCACCATTAGCCTTGCGGAATCCACCATGCCTGGCAATACATAAGTGTCCGGTGAGAGGTGCCCCCTTACCCTTTCCATTTTATTGACATGGGATATGTATTCCTTCGTATGGACCAGCAAGAGGTCCTCGTTTGTCGCATACTCCGGGCTGACGATTTCCAGGTTCGCCTCTTCCAGAAGTCCGTAATCCTTGACTGCTTCAATAAAGCGCTTGAACCTCTCGCCCCTGAACGGGTGGCCCCTGCCAAAATCGTATCTGACCATGTCTTCATGGTAAAATGCCTTGCTCATGCGAGTGAACAATGAAATCCGATATTTTAGGGTTTGCGGGGAATTACCAACATTTAAATATTCTGATACTGTTATTTTTCCAGAGAGGTGATTACCAATGGCAGTTAGAGATCAAATGGAAAAGAGGGTTGAAAAGGCGAAGCACGAGGCAAAGATTGGACTGGAGACTGCGGTCCATGTGGCAGAAGCGATGTCAAGCAACATGCACAAGAACGTTGCGGCGGTAGCCAAGTTCCTGGATGAGCGCGAGATCGCTCTTACCCTGAGGTTCAACAAGCTTACGGTGGATGGTGAGATATCAAAGACGCTGTCTTTTACAAAGAAGCCGAAGAAGTGATAGGGAGTGAGAGGATGTACACACATTCTCCTCGAGAAATAAGGACTATCTCCGAACATCACTTATTTCGAGAGAACAGGAGAGTTTTATACTTTCCTGTGAATCGAGAAAGTTCGTCAGAACTTTGGAGACAAGAGGAAAGTTTGTACTTTCCTCTGCATGGACATGGAGGCAATGCCTGAAATGATTGACATATCTGACCTTGTAAAGGCTTGGGGGCTCGTCAAATCCGGCTCCCTGGACATGAGCCTAAAAGACGAGGGAGAGGTCCTTACCCTGGAGCTGGATTCGAACAGGATAGTCATAGACATCATCAACGATGACAAGCTTAAGGAATACCTGCCCTTGCTCATGCTCCTAAAGGACATGGGAGGGAATATCAAAGAAAAGAAATCGGATGGGGCAGGAGGGGATGGCTCGCGGAAAAAGAAAAAGGCACGGCTTGACGAGATGTTCGATATGCTCGGAATGCTGAAGGGCGCAGCTAATGAGCTCGCAGCCTCCGGGAAATCTTTGTCTATCAGATACAAAGGCGCAGACGTGATACTCATTGGAAAGGGTGCGAGGTCGCTGAGCCTGAGCCTGGTGGGTTTCAATAACATGCAGATTAAAAGAAGGGCGCTGGCACTTAAGCTTGGCCTTATCTTCAAGGATGCGATTGCAAAATAACAATTAGGGTGATAGAATGCTGCTCGTGACAAAATGGTTCGGTGTTTTTCTTATAGAGGAGGGAAAGGTTGCACACAAACTCCTGTTTCCAAAGGAACCGATGGAGATAGCGAATAGAATGGCGATCATACAGGATGGGGGTCTGGTCCAGGAAGAGAAAAGAATTGCATCGAAGACAGATAAAGTTGAAGTGTCTGAGGGCAGGCTCTCCGCCCTGGGTGCACTGGTTTCTGACGCAAAAGAGAATATTGAGCCATCAGATTACGGATATGACGATGCCCTTCTCAAACAAGCCACAATTGTTCTCGGCAAGATGAGGCTCAAAGAGGTGAGCGAGGACCAGGACATAGTGCATGCCATCAGGGCCGTCGAGGATTTGAACCAGACATTCAATCTACTCCTCGAAAGGCTTAGGGAATGGTATATCGTCCACTTTCCCAGCGTCGGGCCGAAGGCAAGGGATGAGGAGCTGATAGACCTTATCGAAAACAGCGAAGAGGGAATGCAAGATGTCAAGGCGTTGAGATCATTCACGAACATTGCTAGCCAGGTATCCAAGAAGAAGGCGGAACTCGAGGTATTTATTGAAAAAAAGATGGAGACGACATCGCCAAATGTGACCTTCCTGATCGGGCCGGTAGTTGGCGCAAAGCTCATTGCAGAGGCTGGAAGCCTGGAGAGGCTGGGTCGAATGCCTTCAAGCACAGTACAGGTCCTTGGGGCGGAGAAGGCGCTGTTCAAGCACCTGAAGGATGGCACAGACCCGCCAAAGCATGGAATTCTATTCCAGCATCCGTTAATTCACAACTCGCCGTATAACCAGAGGGGCAAGATTGCACGGGCGCTTGCAGGAAAAGTCGCGATTGCGGCGAGGATCGATTCGACTACAAAGAATTTTAGAGCCGATGAGTTAAAACAAAAATTGGATGCTAGGATACGGGAGATTAGGGCCAGCAATAAAGCAAGCAAAAAAAGAAGAAAGTAGAGTGCAGGTATTGGAATGAGTAAAAGTCCCTATTCTGTGACATCGTTGAAAATTTTCGTAGATGGGAAGGAAACCTATAGCGTTGAGGCAAACACAAAGATAAAGATTGTGATTAATGGGGGAGAGGGAGACGTATCCAATGCCACCCTTTACCTGGCTGAGATGGCTATTGAAACCTTTGACGTTATTCCCAAGGGCGCCCAGATCTTGAATGAGTACGAGTTGGATGACCTCGTAGGCAAAAACAGGCTGAGCCTCAAGGGAGAGGATGGGGCGGAGATATGCCCGTCAAAGAACCTGATTGTGTCGCCCCAGTACCTCTTAATGAATGATTTCCAGGAGATAAAGCACAACAGAATACCCGCTCTTCTCTCCCAAATAAACGCAGAGAACATAATAGACATGATATACAGGGGCGGGTCAAAGACAATGACCGCCAAGATTGAAGAGTATTCTGTTGATCGACTTCTTTATTACTACAGCGAAAAGTTGTTTTACCTGACAGCCAAGATTGCCGCCAGAATGAATTACAGAAGCCGGAATGTGAGGAGAAACTACAAGGGCATGGTCAAAGGGAAGATTAACTGGGTAAAGACAATAGCATTCAGGAGCAACAAGGGCGCGGATGCGGACGTGGTGTTTGTTTGTGACCAGAGAAAACGGACTTACAACACTACCCTGAACCTGATTTTGACGAGGTTCCACTACGAGGTGTTCAAGGAAGCAAGATTTTTAAAAGGAGAATTGGAGAGAAGGGAGCACGAAAAAGGCATCTGGAAGAAGATTTACGGATATCAAGAGGATATGTACGACAAGAAAACTCTTGATTTTTTGAATTCTCTAAAGGAAATACTTGCTCAACACCGCGAATTCCTCGTGACGCCGGTAATTAAGGACCTGATAGGAGAGGCAATCAGGTTCGGCAAGGGAGATGAGAGCGTTATAAGAAGGGGGGAGATGGAGGCAAGGAAATCGAAGAACAAGCATTACATGCCCTTGCTAGAGCTGTGGAAAGAGTTCGTGAGAAGCTACTCTTCCATATTTGAAACCACTGTCTTTGTAGATACCCAGCGCATGAGGGATGTCTACAAGTTGTGGTGCGTGTGCGAGCTTGCGAATGCAATGGAGATGCGCTCGATTGGCAGGACCTTGCGCGAGTTTAAAGCCGTAAACAAGAACGCCGTGCTTTACTTCGGGAAACTATTGACATTGAAACATGGCTGGATTTCTGAAAATTTCAGCTATGACAGCATGACCGGACCGGAGATTTTACTTGTCAATGAGGGGCAAGAATTCTTTATCGAGGCAAACTACGGCGCCGGTGAAGAGGTAAACAAAGAGGACATATACAGGATCCTGGGATATCTGAACGATTACAACATAAAGATAGGTGTTGTGCTATATCCTGGCAGCGAGTTCAAGATAATATGGGAAAAGATGAGCAGGCATATCGTAGTTCGGATGCCGTTCAGGCCAGTCATGGATGGGGGTGTATTCCAGCACGAGGCGAACGCGGCGTATCTGAGATTCGTCCTTGAAGCCGTAGCAAGGCTGAAAAAGGCATTAGCCATGAACTATGACCTTACGGAATCCATTGAAACTATAAGAAACAAGGTTAAAACCGATTTTTTGGGTTATTATGACACCGGAGTCCAACACTAAATTTATATTCTCGGAAATGGATACGGGGCAGATGAACCGCATAAAGGTCATCAACGACCCATCGGATCTCGTCACTGTTCTGAGGGCTGTTGACACAGACGTGAAAAGAGAGATTTTTAAGAAGGTGTCCACAGATTGGAGAACCATGCAAGAGATTGTAAAGGAGTATGGCGAGGAAGGGAGAGACTGCCTGATATTTTTTGAAAAAATGAAGCTTGTGGAGACCAAGTGGCAGTCCGTAGACAGTGCGCCTGAGAAGGCATATCACAGCTATTACATGTCTGTTCATATCAACACCACATGTCCGGTTGTCGAGATCAGCGATGTTCTGTCTGCGGCGATCATGAACGAAAAGGACTTCAAGAGCCTTGAGAAGAAGATAATGAATATGGTGGGAGAGGAAGGCATGTTCGGGGGAGACGTCGCAAAGAATCTGGATATTAGTGGGACCATGTTGCGAAGCCTTGTTAAACGCTCAACTGTGTTGGAGTATAGAGGTCAGCGTATCGAGAGAATAAAAGAGTAGGTGAATAGGATGTTTGATGAAGGTTTGGATAAGGGGCTGTTGGCATACGTTTCCGGCATTGGATTTACGGCAATCGTGCTGTTCTTCTGGTTTTTCATGCGGGGACCTGAATATACTGATATATACGCTATGATGTTCATTCTTGTGGTGTTATCGGCCTTGGTTGTGTTTTTCTATCTGTTTGATGATCTTGGCTTCATGTACAATTATATCCTGGGAACCGACGACCCGGAAGGAATGAAGGAGAAGGTGAAAAGAGGCTCGAACTTCATCTCTGGCATAATGATGATGACAATTGCCGGCTTGAATATAATCGGGTATAGCGATTACGGCAACAGCCTTAGTTTGAGATTGTTCATTATCACACTGCTCACGATATTCAGCGTGTTCCTGTTACTATACAGTATGTTCATCTCTGACTGAGGAAAAGTTGCTGGCTAGATAATTGCTAGATAATAATAGAAGATTCCGTTCTTAAATATTTATATAGCGGTATAACTATGCCCACTCACCCTAACCAAGGGGGAGAGTTCGATACTCATTCGACAATACCGCAACGGGAGGAGAGAGACATGGATAAAACATTAACAGAAAAGATTCTATCGCAGCACATAGTAGACGGTGAAATGGTAAAGGGCCAGGAAATCGGAATAAGGATTGACCATACCCTGACACAGGACGCAACAGGTACCATGGCATATCTTCAGTTCGAGGCTATGGGCCTGGACAAGGTTAAAACAGAGCTGTCTGTCAGCTATGTTGACCACAATACAGTGCAGATCGGGTTCGAGAATGCGGATGACCACAAATATCTGCAATCCGTAGCCGCCAAATTTGGAATTGTCTATTCTCGCGCAGGGAATGGAATATGCCATCAGGTGAACCTGGAGCGGTTTGGAAGACCTGGAAAGACGCTTCTCGGCTCTGACAGCCACACCCCGACAGGAGGCGGTATTGGAATGATTGCGATAGGTGCTGGCGGCCTGGATGTCGCGGTGGCAATGGGCGGCGGTTCTTTCTATATAACATGCCCCAAGGTGTACAAGATTAATTTGACAGGAAAATTGCAGCCCTGGGTCAGTGCCAAGGACGTTGTGCTGAAGATGCTTGAAATATTTACCACGAAAGGCAATGTGGGAGTAATCATGGAGTATGCCGGTCCCGGAGTAAATACCCTTTCGGTGCCTGAGCGTGCAACAATCACGAACATGGGCGCCGAGATGGGGGTCACCACATCGATATTCCCGTCGGACGAAAAAACCAGAAAATTCCTCAAGGCGCAGGGCCGAGAGCAGGACTGGGTGGCTCTGGAGGCAGACCCGGATGCAAAGTACGACAAGGTAATTGAGCTGGATTTGAGCACGATAGAGCCTCTTACAGCGGCGCCCCACAGCCCCGGAAATGTGATCAAGGTAAGCGAGATGGAAGGGACCAAGGTGGACCAGGTGGAGGTCGGCTCCTGCACAAACTCATCATACAAGGATTTGATGACGGTTGCCAAGATATTGAAGGGGAAGAAGATACATCCGGATGTATCACTTGGAGTTGCGCCCGGTTCACGCCAGGTACTGCAGATGATGACAAAAGAAGGTGGGCTCTCAGACCTTCTGGGCGCTGGAGCAAGGATACTGGAGTCTGCTTGCGGGTTTTGCATAGGCAACAGCCAGTCCCCAAAGACAGATGCAATATCGCTAAGGACCAGCAACCGCAACTTCGAGGGAAGGAGCGGCACGAAGAGCGCACAGGCCTACCTTGTCAGCCCGGAGGTGGCTGCCGTGGCTGCGATCACTGGGGCCTTCACGGACCCGAGGAAGGCCGGCATAGAGTTTCCTATAGTAGAGATGCCTGAGCAGTTCCTGATAGACGATTCGATGTTCATATTCCCGGAGGATGCCGATTCAAATGTTGATATCTGCCGCGGCCCCAACATTGGTGACCCGCCCACCAACCCGCCCTTGCCCGAGAACATAGACGGCGAGGTTACAATCAAGGTCGGCGACAAGATCACAACAGACCACATAATGCCAGCCGGTGCAAGGATGAAGTATCGCTCGAACGTGCCAAAGTACGCTGAGTTCGTATTTGAACACTTGGATTCCACGTTCTACGGAAGGGCCATACAAATCAGGGATTCGGGCAAACACAACATAATTGTCGGGGGATTGAGCTACGGCCAAGGTTCTTCAAGAGAGCATGCGGCGCTGTGCCCCATGTACCTTGGCGTAAAGACCATTATATCGAAATCCTTTGAGAGGATTCACATAGCCAACCTCATCAACTTCGGGATCATTCCGCTGACATTCAAAACGGATGCGGATTACGATGCACTCGAGCAGGGAGACAATATCCAGATGCAGAACATCAGGGTCGCCTTGGAGCAGGGTGCAAACGAGGTCACAGTAAAGAACTTGACGAAAGGGAGTGAGTTCGGCGCTGCAATGAATCTGTCGGAAGAGCAGAGGAAGATGATACTTGCCGGCGGCAAGCTGGCACTGCTGAAACAGTCCTAAATGAATAATAAGCAATTTGATCGAGAAAGTTCGTAAGAACTTTGGAGAGAAGAGGAGAGGTTATACTTTCCTGTGAATCGAGAAAGTTCGTAAGAACTTTGGAGAGAAGAGGAGAGGTTATACTTTCCTGTGAATGAATAAAATAATAGGAGGGAATAAGAAATGGCGCAGAGAGCGATAAGAGAGTTTGATGCCAAGAACATGCTGGCAAGAAACTGGGAGCATTACATAGGTGATGCATTCAGCTACACTGGCAAACTCGTGCATGTTGGTCCGGACACCAATCTGGACGAGCTTCCTGGCAAGTATGAATGGCCGAGTTCGGAGAATGTTGTCGTAAAGCCGGACATGATCATGGGCAAGAGAGGCAAGCACGGGCTGATACTGCTGAACAAAGACTGGAATGAGGCAAAGGCGTGGCTGCAGGAGAAGAGAGGAAGCGACGTTACGATAGGGGAGGTCACTGGAGAGCTTACCCATTTCCTTATCGAGCCCTTTGTCCAGGCAGACAGGGAATACTACGTTGCAATAAAGAGCGAGAGAGACGGTGATGCGGTTCACTTCTCGACTATGGGCGGCGTTGACATAGAAGAGAACTGGGACAAGGTGGTGACTGTCCTTGTTCCCGCGGCCGGGTCAATAGATGACGTGGACATCGCAAGCAAGCTTCCAACAGACCTGGCACCGGAGCTGAAGGACAAGTTCGTTGGTTTCATTAAAGGGCTTTACAAGTACTACCACGAGCTGAACTATGCCTTCCTTGAGATAAACCCGTTCGTTGTAAAAGGGAATGAGCTGATACCTCTGGATTTGAAGTGCAGAATTGACGACACCGGCGCTTTCGAGTCCGCAGGAAGGTGGGGAAACATTGGATTCCCGGCACCGTTTGGTAGGAAGCTGTCTGCTGAGGAGAAGTACATAAAGACCATGGATTCGAAATCCGGAGCATCGCTGAAGCTTACGATACTCAACCCCAAGGGAAAGATCTGGACAATGGTTGCCGGCGGCGGCGCCAGCGTGATCTACACTGACACTATTGCAGACCTTGGGTTCGCAAAGGACCTGGCAAACTACGGCGAATACTCTGGTAATCCGACCACGGATGAGACCTATGAATACGCGAAGACTGTGCTGGACCTCATGACCAGGGAGAAGAATCCCGATGGGAGTCCCAAGTACTTGATCATCGGCGGAGGAATCGCGAACTTCACGGACGTTGCAAAGACCTTCACCGGCATAATCAAGGCTATGAAGGATTACAAGGATAAATTGCTGTCAACCCCGGTTCATATATTTGTTAGGAGGGGAGGACCGAACTTTCAGGAGGGTTTGAAGAACATCGGACAGGCTGGAGAGGAGATAGGAGTCCCTATCAAGGTCTTCGGACCTGAAACGCACATGACAAAGATTGTCGCCATGGCACTTGGAGAAGGAGGTGGTCAATAATGGAGAAAAGGGATTACAACCTGTTTGACAGGGATACGGAGGCTGTTATTTTTGGCTACCAGCAGAACGCAATTCAAAGAATGCTGGACTTCGATTACGTGTGCAGGCGGGAGAAGCCCAGTGTCACGTGCATAGTGAACCCGACCAGGGGTGGCTTGCACCAGGCCTTCTGGGGAAACAAGACACTTCTCATTCCCATGTACAGGACGTTAAAGGAGGCTATGGACAAGCACCCGCAAATCGATGTGATGGTGAACTTCGCATCATTCAGGAGCGCTTATCCTATAACCATGGAAGCGATGGATTACCCCAACCTTCGCACGATCGCAATCATTGCAGAGGGGATTCCCGAGCGCAGGAGCAAGGAAATCATTACCAAGGCGAACAGACTGGGCAAGAACATAATCGGGCCTGCCACTGTTGGAGGACTAAAGGCCGGCGCATTCAAAATCGGGAACACCGCAGGCATGCTTGACAACATCATCGACTCGAAACTGCACAGACCTGGCTCGGTGGCATATGTTTCAAAATCAGGTGGCCTGTCCAACGAGCTTAACAAGATAATTTCAATGAACGCTGACGGCATCTACGAGGGCGTTGCACTTGGCGGAGATCGATACCCAGGTAGCCTTTTTATTGACCACATAATGCGCTACGAGGCAAACCCGGACATCAAGATGATCGTTCTTCTGGGAGAGATTGGCGGCAGGGACGAGTATGCTGTGGTGGATGCGCTGAAGAGCGGAAAGATCACTAAGCCAGTAGTTGCTTGGTGTATAGGCACGAGCGCAAAGATGTTCCCGAGCGGCGTCCAGTTCGGCCACGCGGGTGCGAGAGCCGATGCGGAGGAGGAGACTGCCGATGCCAAGAATGTAGCACTCAAGGAAGCCGGGGCAATCGTGCCGAACAGCTACAATGATTTCGGGGAGAAGGTAAAGATGACATTCGACAAGCTGGTTTCGGAGGGTAAAGCAACACCGGCCCCGGAAGTTACCCCCCCGCCGATTCCGCAGGACTACAACAAGGCAATGGCAGCCGGAACAGTGAGAAGAAAACCGCAGTTCATAGCAACAATCTCGGATGACCGCGGAGAGGAGCTCAGGTACTGCGGCGTCCCCATATCCAAGGTCATAGAGGAGGATTATGGGCTGGGCGGAGTAATAGGATTGCTGTGGTTCAAGAAGAAGCTGCCAAAATGGGCAACCAAATACCTGGAGATGGTTATTCTCATCACGGCAGACCATGGACCTGCAGTTTCCGGAGCGCACAATGCGATTGTGACTGCCAGGGCTGGCAAGGACCTGATTTCATCGCTTGTGAGCGGCCTGCTGACTATAGGTCCCAGGTTTGGCGGCGCAGTACAGGGCTCTGCCGAGCACTTCACCCAGTACTTGTACAAGGGCGAGGAGCCGCTATTCATGGTCAAGGACATGAAAAAGAAGAATATCAACATCCAGGGCATCGGGCACAGAATCAAATCCGTCACGAATCCGGATGTGCGCGTCGAGCTTTTGGTTGGCTATGCAAAGGAGAACTTCCCGCAGACCGAAACCCTGGACTATGCACTCGAGGTCGAGAAGCTGACGACCAGCAAGAAAAACAATCTTATACTGAATGTTGACGGCTGCATAGGTGTTCTCACTTGCGACATGCTGAAAAGCCTTGGCTACTCGCGTAAAGAGGTCACCGAGTTTGTCAAGCTCGGGGGATTGAACGCGCTGTTCGTGCTTGGCAGGAGCATTGGCTTCATGGGTCACATAATGGACCAGAAGAGGCTGAGCTCGAGGCTTTACAGGCACCCGTGGGATGACATCGCATATATGATGCCGGATGAGCCGGATGCGATTGAGTAATGGGGGTACATCAATGGCAGAGCAACACCAAGCAAAAATAATCTATACGAAGGTTGATGAGGCGCCAGGATTGGCAACCTGCTCCCTGCTCCCGATCATCAAGGCGTTCACCGAGGCTGCGGGAGTGGCCGTTGAAACGAGGGACATCTCCCTTGCGGGAAGAACCACCGCGAAGTTTCCTGAAAAATTGACAGAGGAGCAGAGGATATCCGATGACCTGGCAGAGCTGGGCAAGCTCGTAAAGATGCCTGAAGCGAATGTCATCAAGCTGCCATGCATCAGTGCCTCCGTCCCTCAGCTGAAGGCGACAATCAAAGAGCTGCAGGAAAAGGGTTATAACCTGCCGGACTACCCCGAGAATCCTCAAAGCGAGGAAGAGAAGGAAATCAAGGCCAGGTATGACAAGGTCAAGGGAAGTGCCGTGAATCCGGTTTTGAGGGAAGGAAATTCGGACCGCAGGGCTCCTGGGTCTGTGAAAAATTACGCAAGAAAGAACCCGCACCCAATGGGCGAATGGACCGCGGACTCGAAGGCGCATGTCACCTACATGAGCAGCGGAGACCTCCGCTCCAACGAGAAATCGGTCACCATCACGGAAGCGACAGCGGGGGATGCCAAAATCGAGTTCGTGGGCCAGGACGGAAATGCTAGGCTCCTGAAAGAAAAATTGCCGCTTCTGGACGGCGAGATAATCGATGCAACTGTCATGAGTAGGCGCGCCTTGCGCACCTTCCTCGAGGAGCAGATGGAAGATGCCAGACAGAAGGATGTGCTGTTCTCGATGCACCTGAAGGCCACGATGATGAAGGTTTCGGACCCCATCATCTTTGGCCATGTGGTTTCCGTCTTCTTCAAGGACGCTTTCGAGAAGCATGCATCGGTCTTTGCAGAGCTGGGCATCAGCCCCAACAACGGACTCGGAGATTTGTTTGCAAAGATCAAGGACCTGCCCGAGGAAAAAAGAGTGGAAATCGAGGCAGACATCCAGGCATGTTACGACAAAAGGCCCAAACTGGCCATGGTGAATTCAGATAAGGGGATCACGAACCTGCACGTGCCCAGCGATGTCATCATCGATGCATCCATGCCTGCAGCGATCCGCAATTCGGGACGGATGTGGGGAGCAGATGGCAATCTTCATGATACCAAATTCGTGATACCTGACAGCAGCTACGCGGGGGTGTACAAGGAGGTCATAGATTTCTGCAAAAAGAACGGTGCCTTCGACCCGACCACTATGGGGACTGTTCCCAACGTGGGGCTCATGGCGCAAAAGGCAGAGGAATACGGCTCCCATGACAAGACCTTCCTGATGCCAGCAAACGGAACAGTTCGTGTTGTTTCGGCTTCAGGCCGGATTATGCTCGAGCACGCGGTTGAAGAGGGCGATATCTGGCGGGGCTGCCAGGTGAAAGACCTTCCCATTCAGGACTGGGTCAAGCTGGCCGTGACCAGGGCAAGGGCAACGGGCTGGCCTGCCGTTTTCTGGCTGGACAAGGACAGAGCCCACGACGCACTACTCATCGAGAAGGTTAACCGCTACCTACCGCAGCATGACACCTCCGGCCTGGACATCCGCATGATGGCGCCCGTGGAAGCCACGCGCTTCTCGGTGGAGCGCATAAAAGACGGCAAGAACACCATTTCGGTCACTGGCAACGTGTTGCGAGATTACCTGACAGACCTGTTCCCGATTCTCGAAGTGGGAACCAGCGCGAAGATGCTGTCGATAGTTCCTCTCATGAATGGGGGCGGATTGTTCGAAACAGGGGCTGGCGGCTCGGCACCCAAGCACGTTCAGCAGTTTCAAGAAGAAGGCCACCTGAGATGGGATTCCCTGGGTGAATTCCTGGCTCTTGCGGCATCATTGGAGCATTTGGGCATTACCACGAATAACGATAAGGCCCTGATATTGGCCGAGACCCTTGACCAGGCCAATGGCAAATACCTGGAGAATAACAGATCCCCATCACGCATAGTAAATGAGCCGGACAACAGGGGCAGCCATTTCTACCTGACGCTCTACTGGGCACAGGCACTGGCCGAGCAGGACAAGGATGCTGAGCTGCGGACGCGCTTCACCAAGCTGGCACAAGTGCTTGCTGACAACGAGGCAAAGATAACGGAAGAGCTGATGGCAGCGCAGGGGCAGCCGGTTGATTTGGGTGGTTACTACAAACCAGATCCGGAGATGATGACCAGGGCAATGCGCCCGAGCGCGACCTTCAACGCAGCAATTGCCGCAGTCAATGCCTAACTTCAGTGGAAAAGACGCTAACAATATTATGACCTTTTCCACTTCTCATTACTATATAAGCTGAGAGAAAAGGAATTTCAGGAAAATTCCTTTGATTCAG
>SDBU01001534.1_pt1 | contig 32668 bp, 16 predicted proteins | sample 2277071 | NCBI WGS metagenome assembly SDBU01 (sample SAMN10397929, study PRJNA504765) | marine sediment metagenome | isolation source: marine sediment core GS08_GC12, 126 cmbsf | place: Arctic Ocean: Gakkel Ridge, Loki's castle | collected 2008 | reverse complement strand
TTATGCCATACTACAAATACTTCCCCACTAATATTACATAAAATATTAGAATAATCATGTCTATTATCCAATTCAGAAATTATTATAGGAGATATTTTTGAAGAATTTATAGCATTATATCTCATTATTTGTATATAAGAAGTTCCATCAGAAGCAGAAGCTGTCCATGTAATAAATAAATCATCCATGTAAGAAGAAATTGATGGACGATAACTTCCAAATACATTAGTAGATAATTTTTTTTCTCCTTTCCATTTCAATTCATCTGCTAAAAATATATTCAAATATATTTCTTGATGAACTCTTCTATGATCTTCCCAAACTATACAAGGATTAGATTGACTATCAAAAGTCATTTTTGGATGTTTGCAATATCCCACATCTACACCTGTATAATAGGGTTCACTCCATCCTAAGTTATTTTTATAAACCAACCCTATAACGCTACCTTCGGTTTGTTTTGATTCAAAAGAAACATATATTGTTTCTTCACTATCAACAATAAGGGAAGGAAATTGAACTCCATTTTCTAAAGAAACAATCTCTTCAGGATCAGACCATATTGTTCCATTAAATTTAGAATAATAAATAGAACCTAAATTACCTCCGTCATCCCACCACACAACATGTAAATTACTACTAATATCCTCAAACACAACAGGATTTAATGAATTCCCATTAGGAGTGGCATTTGTTAAGAAATTAACATTTGATATTTCTTTATAAGTAGACTCTCCAGATGGGCGAGCATAAAGTTTTAAATTATTTTCCTTACCAGTTAATCTATAATCAACTTCTTGAGTAGTATCATAAATTTTTGTATGATTAATATTAGCAAAAACAATTTGTTGTGATAAAAAATTAATTGTTTCTTGTTTTGTTCCATCATTGACATATATTCCTATTCCTTTACCCTTGTTATTATTATCAATAACCCAATCACTATCTTGAACATCTGAAACTCTTAAATTAAAATCTACAGTCCATCCTTTAGTATTATCCACTTGATTAACCCAGTCGGAACCAAATTTATTTTGGGTATAATACCAAATTCTTCCTTTTTCAATTTCATCTCCATATTCATTATATTCATTATTACTATATAAACTCATATTTTCTCCAAATCTTTATTGAATAGTATCTATATGAAAACCATCTGAATCGAAATAAGCGGAATCAACATTGGTATTATTTACTAATTCCCATCCACTTGATGTTGGTAGGGTTTGATTTAAAATATTATTAGCATCAACAAAGATCATTGAATTATCAAAAACATTTATTACATATCCATTAATAATAATAGCTCCCTTAGCATGAGCAGCTATAGTATATTTACCATCAGGAGATTTATTAATTCTACTAATAGGGGAATATGTTCTAGCTATTGTCCCTGTTTCTTTAATACTTCCTGCCTTAATAGCATAAATAATACTGCTTTCACTTTCATTGTTAGAATTAAGACCAAAAACATATTTACCATTAATATAACCTTGTAAAGAAACTACTTCATGATTTTGGAATTCTATGTAGTCATGAAATTGCAAATTAGTATATTCGCTTGATATATCAGGTAAAAGATATGCTGAAATAGTATAAAATAAATATTTATAATTAATAGCAAAATTAGATGTTAAGTTATCATGAGATATTTCTAATCTTCTTATATCAGACTCTTGTGTGAAAATTCCTGTTCCATCTATTATTAAATTTCTATTTAAATATATTTTTATATTATCATTTTGACCAGCTATTGTTAAAAAATTATTTTTATTTGTTATTACAGAGTAATCTATTTGAGATCCAGAAATTAAAGATATTTTATTATTATATAATCTTACTTCTGCAAATTTACTACCATCATTAATTCTAATAGTTTGATAATCTTCAGAGGCTGAAGTTATAGGGACTATAAACATAACCTCCATAGTCCATCCTACAGAATTAGAAACATCTTCTTCCCATCTACTTCCCCTAATTCTAAAATGACTTGTAGCATATTTATTAAAAGTTTGAGTATCGCTTAAAGATATACTAATGTAATAATCCCTCCCTTTTTCTAGTGTATTTGCAGGGATTGTAAATGAATTTCTATCACCTACAACAATAGTAGAATATATATTATTTGCATTATAAAAAGTCCCAATTCTAATAGATATATAATTTACATTTTTACCATCAGGAACAAATCTTGACCACTTCACATAAGGAGTGATTGTTGACACATCTAAAGGCTCTATTTTCTCATCAACTCGTATATTAGTAACAATAAAATCAGATGCTATAACAGTAACGGTAGGAGAAGAACTATAAAATGAGGTTTCATTATGTTTTATTTCAAACTTAATTTGATCCCCTTCTTCAACATCAAGTCTAACAAATTGTTGATCATTAAAATTTTGAATAATTCTATTATTAACATACCATCTAATAGATACATTTTCTTCTTCGAATTCATCACTTGTTTCGTAATTAGCTTTTAAAATATCATTAGGGTTTGGGTGAATAGGCAATACTGCCAATTCAGAAACTGTTATAGCTGTAGATGCTATTTTAACTTGTGGAGAAGTTACTCTTAAACCATTTTCAAAACCATCAGAAGGATAAATATCTACATTCCATACATCCTCATTTTGCAAAAAAGAAGAAGATATGACTGTAGCCTCATCAAATTGTCTTTGATGAATTCCATTTTTAAACCATCTTATATTTGTGCCAGATTCTAGATCCCCATCTGCATCAAAAAAATCATAAGTTATCATAAGATTATCGGTAGCAGCTGGAGATAAAGGAGTAATCATCACATTACTAGCGACTGGTAATGAATTGTAAATAAAAGAAAATGTAGATAATGCTGTTGATCTATTTACTTCATCGACAGCGTATATTTGACCATAATATATTATCCCTCTTTCTAAAGGCAATCCCTTATAAGACCAAAACAATTCTCGACTATCCACATAACCTGTTCTAACAATATTCCCAACAAAATTAGAAGTTTCTATTCCATAAACAGTAGTTCCAATTGTAATTTCATAGCCCAATTGAACATAATCTCCGATATCAGTTGAGATACCTGTAACCGGATCTACAGAAACTTTATTAATTGTATCAAACTCCCAGCTCAAAACAGGATAATTATTTAATATTCTAATAGGCGAAATATAATCTGTAGTTGCTTGATTATTTAATTTTAATGTTAATTCAAAATTCATTATTATAACCTTATAGTATCATTAACTAATCTTAAAAAACCTTCTATTTGACCACTATCCGAACCACTTAAATCAAAATTAGCATATTCACTAGTATCAGAAAACGACCTTCTAGTCTCCCAAAATAAAGATGATCCTCTCATTATTTTACCATCATTTCTACCTATAAAAATATAACTTAAATCATTAATCATGGAATTAATTGTAATAGTTTCTGGATCATTCATAAAAATACTGTATTCAACAAATTCAACTCCAGTGTAAATATCATTTACGACATAAAGTATTCCATTATTAATTGCTTTTTGTATATCTGTTTGAAGAACATTATATACATTTTGAAAAAAGATATCATCAATAATTCCTTCGTTTTTAGCTATAACATTACTATATCCATCTAAACTATGATTTATGTATAAATTTAAAAAGGGGCCTAAATCATCTGTTACACTTGAATGCAATGCTCCACTTTCATTTTGTAAAGTCTGCTCAACTCCATCAATAAACATAGTTAAACTAGTTTCATCACGAGCAATCCATATATAGTGCCATTGATTAGGTTCATATTCTTCAGAAAAAGCAACATAATCTCCTCTTTCAGATATTCTTAAAGAATTATTTCCGGAAATTTGAGTATGTTCTGTAACTTCAATAACTGCATATTCTGCACTACTAGTGTCTACCATACTTAATATCGGCTTTTCAACAGATAATAAACTACCAGTTGAACTATCAACTACTAGTCCTGAATTAGCAGAATAAAACCAGAATCCAAGAGTATATTCATTTGTAATAGCTAGATTATAACCATTAGATCCTAATCCATCTCCAAATAGATATTGATTATTTTGCATTACATACCCGCTTGTAGAAACAGAGGGTGTAATATCATCTCCCAAGGACAGTAAGTTTGTTTGACTTATCTCGTCAAACATAGAATTAGAACTAAATCTTACTAAAAATTTTAAACTATTTATAAACATATTATTCGCTTACCTTATATCTAATATTTATAACAAAATCATTATTTAAAAATTCGGAACTACCTTTTTCAACCATTCTTTCAATCCATAAATACATAACATCATTAGGAGATAAATTATTAATATTAAAAACACTAGCTTGTTCATAAAAAGTTAATGGAGTATTTTGATTTGAATTAAAAAACTGAGTAACATTAGAGCTTCCTATATTAGGAGATATTGTTCCAGTTTTAATTCTTTGAGCCGGAGAAGGAGCAATTTCATATATTATATTTTTAGAAAAATCATATGTGGAAGAAAAAGAATTATAAAAAGTAAAAGTTCCAGTACTAGAATCAAAACTGCTAATTATTTTACCTTGACCCGAAGCATCTCCACTTATTATGCTTAGATAAGACTCTTTAAAATAATCATCTCCATAAATATCTATTAAAGAAGTATCAATTAGTTGCATAGCACTCCAACTAGTTGATGTCCCAGACACATATTCACTAGTAGGTCTTTCTAATGCTATTTTAATAGAAGAATTAATATTTCTACTATTTTGTTTTATATATACAACCAAATCATAAGCTATTTGTTCACTTGAAGGATCTGTTAAATTAGTAGATATATTTTTAATTGCAATACACCTGTATTGTTTATAATTATCATTAAAAACATCATTAAATAATTCTTTAGATGAACAAGCTGTAACTACATCACCAGCAAGGTGTGTATTGTAAATATTGTTATATGCCCTTTGTGTTATAGTAATAGTTCCATTCACAATTGGAGTAACTTTTATCAATTCATTACCAATATTAATATACTCTATTCCCTGCCATTCAGACCAACTTCCTGAAACAGGGGTATTAAGAGTTAAATTAGTATCATATAGACCAAGAGTAACGGACAAAGTGGTTTCTGGGTATACGAGAGAATTACTGACATATCCCCCCAATGATTGAGAATAAATAGTTTGATTAAGACCTGGTTCTAAACTAGTTAAATATAATTTAAGTGTGGCCATTGTTAACTCTCCGTATCTACTGTACTAAAACTGTAATTTCCATCGGGATCTTTATTCATAATTAATATCTCTGTGGTGTTATAAAAAAATATATATAGCATTATATCATCTGTTACAATATTTCTAACACTTTTAATATTAGAATAATTATTATTTTCTAACGACACCACAGATCCTTTAAAACTTAATATTTCTCCATTATCTAATCCTAAAAATAGAGTATTATCAAATACTTCCATAGCATTTATAACTGAATCAGTAAAATATAAAGAATTAACAACAGTTTCTGCCACATCTAAATAAGGTTGTTCACTATCTGCAATAGTATTAATAGTTCCTCCTGTTAGTCTCTGTAAGATCCCCTTGTTATCATCAGCTTTTATAGCTATATATAAAACATTATTATACATTTCTAAAGAAGTTGTATCACCGCTTAAAGTCGATATAAATCTTAAATCTACATATAATTCTGCTAATACTTCTGATGCATCATTACTTGCGAAAGCATAGTACAAATTAGAACCATTATGTAAAAAAGTTGTTATTTCTCTATTATCTAAATTTTTATAAGTTCTAAACTGTTTTTCGCTACTTTCTTGTAATGTGTTTCCACCATAATCTCTAAATCTAGCTTGTATTAATTTAACCCCATCTACAACTTCAGTAGAGCTGCCTTCTGGTTTAATATCCCATGTTAACAAAGGAGTAATAGGAATAAATGGACTATCTTCAAGATTATTTGTTTCTCCTGTTTCCGTATTAAGCTGTTGAATCTGAATATCTTTAACATTGGTAGTTTCATCACTAGCTGATATTTCAAGAATTAAACCTTTATTTTTAGTATATTCATCATTATTGACAATTTTTATAGTTCCAGAAGGTGGAGAAGTATCAATAAGAAAAAGATTAATATTATTAATATTAATATTATCAATAAAAACAGGAGCAGATACATTGTCCCCATCAACTAACTCAATTTTAAATATATAATCAGAATTTGTCCTAAAATTACTTACATCTATATTTATAGGGTCTGTGCCAACCATAATATTATTATATAATAAAGTCCAATCTAATGCCATATTGTCAGATTTATAATATATCTGATAAAAAGCTCTTTGTGAACATCTGCCAAGTATCCCATTGTGATCAAAAATAAAAGGAACATATGAAAAATAAGTATTACCAGGTATTGGCTCCATTAAAGCTGGAGATGGCAACGTCTCATTAATAATAATAAAATCATCAGCAGAAAAAGAGATCTTACTCCTTAAACCTCCATGATTAACTGATCTAATTCCTATTCTACTTTTATTACCTCTAAGATTTTTTTGTATAGTATAATTGTAAGAAGTATTTCCAGAAGGAACAGTAGCTATTTGAATCCATTCTGATTTTTTCTTATCATTGTAATCATCTATTATAAAAATTTCATACCATGTTAATTCTGTTGTTAATAACCCTCCTGGCTCTACCCATTGTATATTTATATCTCCTTCTGTAAAGGTTTCTCCTCCATTAGGATAAATAAGACTCGGAGCGCTAATATCAGTTATTGCCATAATTAATCCTTATAATATCCGGGTTGACCAAATTTAAAATTAATATCATCTTTATTATAGTTTTGTTTAAATTTATTAATATCTAAACTTTTAGATAATTTATCATTTTGATATTTTTCATAAACTTCTTCTGGAAGTAAATCAATATTAGACACTTCTTCTAAATCAGCATTAATTAAATTGTAAGTATCTCTATTATCAGAACCGCATGACTCTGTAGAGGTCATATCTGAAAATAATACTTCTATGAATGCCGTCCCGTCTTTATTGAATATTCCATCATTACTATAAATACTGAAGTGACCAGAAAATTTTTGAGGAGACACAGAATCAAAAGATTGACCTCTTTTATTATTTATTCCCTGTTGCACAACATTAAAATTAACATCAGCAATACCGTATTCAATTAAACCAGTTTCAATTTTGTAGACAGGATCACTAAATATAGTATCAAAATAAACAGTTCTACTTCCATCTACATTAGTCACAACTCCCTCCGCATCTAAAGATAAAACATATTGGTCATTATATGTCGGAAATTCAATATCCCTTTCATCGCTAGTATAAAATTTAAATATATGTTGAGGTATTTCAAAATTAGCCAATACTTCTATACAAAAAGTATTACTAATCCCATAAATAGTTAAAATTTGACAACATATTCTTCTCAACCCATTGTTATTTTCCATTCCCCATTTAACTAAAAATCTAGAATTATCTATCCTATAAGCATCATAAATTAAATCATCCCCAGTTTCTTCATTTAATAACTCATTATCTATATTAATCCACTCTCCCCATTCTTTATCTTCAATATTTCTAACTCTAACAGCATACGCTCCCACAATTCCATCAATATCTAATCTAATTATTTTTTTATCAATAACAGGAATTACCTTCTCATCATTAACTACTAGAGATCCAGATATATCTCCTTTATATACTCTCATTTTTATTTCATCATAAGCATTACTAAGAAAAGATGATGAACCTGGATAACAAAAAGTTTCAAAAAGATTAGTTTCTGGAGCAATGCTTCCTGTAGTAGTATCATTACAAACTCCTAAACTGCATGCTTTATATTTTATATTATCTTTTACAGTTCCAGTAATGTAAAAATTAAGAGCAGAATCTGTTACAATTAGTGGATGATTTGCATTAGTTATTTCTAATATGTCATATAAACCTTGACCAGAAGAATACAATATATCTTTAGAAGAATCCCATAAAGCACTGTAAATATTATTAACATTTTTTTCTGATACAACCTTTCTTCCTTGCCAAACTATTTTAAAAATTCCGAATAGATTAGAAGCAATGGAAGAATTAATAGCTTGTCCAAAACCACCACATACTTGTAAATCAGTTTTACCCTGACCACTACATAACCAATTATTTTTATCTTTATTATAATTCCAATAATAAGAATCTATTCTATTGCAATCCAATATAAGGGAAATAGTTTCAATGTCAGAAAGAGTGTTAGTGGAAACTTCATAAGATTGGATATCTACATAATATTTTATTCCACATACTAAAGGTTTTTCATATATAATCGTATTATTATTGATAAACTGAGGTTTTTGAGTTTCTGTATCTTGTTGAGGTAAAAATTCTGGATCATAAATAATATCGACTGCATCAGAAACCCCAATATTTAATCCACTTGAAGGTAATTGGCTAAAAGACCCATCATTTAAAAACCATCTTTTATTATCGACTAAAGAAAAAGCAGAATAAACTAATTTTTCTTTTAAAACATCTGTGTAAAAATTAATTCTAAAATGATAATTAGCACCCCCCTCATTATTAATAAAATTAAATGAAATTAAATTGTCTTTATAATTTTCAGAAGGGCAATAAAATACATTTGCCTCTTGATCTCGAATAGTTGCAGCGCCAAAAGCTATTTCTTGTCTAAAATTAGCAATAATACCACTTTTATCAGCAGTCATTGTGACAGTAAGGGTATTTCCACTAAGACTAAAATCAGCACCTCCTGGATAAGTCCATCCAATAAATATCCATCCTGGGGAATTAATAGGGTTTATTGCTATATCTATATTCTCACAATATTGCCCTGACAAATGAGAAATCGCTCCATTTCCCACAACATCAACATCTAATTCATAAAAAGCCGCACAAACAAATTCTTCAAATCTAACAGCCACTGTTTTATTTTCCTCCCCAGCAACTACTACGCTAATAGTATTCCCCGCAACAGAACTATCTGTAAGAGGAACAACTACCCCATCTACTACCCATTCTTTAATCTGATAATCATAATTAGGATCTGCACTTATTGTAACTGGTGAATTCACATTAGTATTGGGAACTATTATAGATCTAGAACTAGTTGAATATGTATCTTCAAGATCAGGACTAATTAATTTTATTTTTCCTTTAGCATTTGTATAAGATTCTATATCAACAGATAAATTTAATTGACAAGGAATAGAATTAAAAGTAGGAGAGACTGCCACGGTAAGATGGTTATTATTTATAAATGTTATAATGTGAGATCTACTATTAATTATATTTATATTATAAGGTATAGCAGGCGTTATAAGTAAATCTCCTACAGTATAACCAACATCTGCTGCGAGGGTTATTGAAATTGTATTTCCATATTCTGGAGAAGGATCTGAAGTACAAGATTGTCCTGAACTAACCTGATTACAACTTGGACCTGTTATTGTTCCTCCGGTGGCTCCATTAATATTTAAAGTATAATATGAAGAAGTTAAAGTAGCAGTAACTGGTTCACTTACCAGGCTATCTCCAATACTATTTGTTGTTTTCATCCAGAACCAATATTGTTGATCCTCTAAAATAATATTATTCGAAAAATCAGCAATTGTTAAAGATATATCATTTATACTACCCCATATAACCCCACTAGTGCTATTAGATTGAGAAACAGAAGTAGCAGTATGAAAGTTATTAGAAGTATTATAATAAATTATAGTATCTCTTTCTAATTTTGTTATATCATTAGTATGAGTAATTCGAACGGTATTGCCAGAAGGAGAAAATATTAATTCAGCAGATATTATGGGTTTATAGGGGGATACAGCAGGAGTAGTGATGAATCTGGAAAAATCAGTTGTAGGCAACATCATTTGAAAAGGTCTAAGTCTAAACCGGCCTCCTAAAGGAGTGTTCCAATCAGAATTAGGTTCTGGAATGACATAGACATTTCCTGTCACTTCCCATAAATAACGTCCAGTTGAACCAGTATTTATAATAGTAGAACCAACCTTAACCAAATAATTAGGGATATATTGCTCTTGACCATCAGTATTACTTATTATAATTTGTATAGTTGCCATGTTATACTTCCTCCTGAACTAGAACTGTATCCATTTTGACATAAAGAATAATATCAAAAATTTTATCATTTTTATCTGGAGAATAAGAAATACTATATTCTGTACCTTCTATTAATGAAAGACCTAAAAATTCATCATCATCGTCATAAACAATAAGATTATCTGCTGATGTATCATCAATAGTCCAATTTAAAGAATTATCTTCTAAAGTAATAGTTGTATATAAATTATTGGAATCCATATCCGAATAGAAATATAAAATTAAATTATATACTCCACTTATAGTCGGTGTAATAGTAAATGAAATATCACATTGTTCTATTTGGTTTTCAAAATTATCTAACATTCGTGTCTCACATGTTTTTTGATTACAATCATATCCTTCTAAAGAACGAGCTACATAAATAGAATAATCACCATTTCTATTATCATTCCATGCTATTAATCTTTTCCCAGTTCTATTAATAGAAATAGATGGTTTAATACTATTACTTTCAGTATCGGTAATTCTTGTTTCATATCTAAAAGGAGATAACTCATCAACAGAGCTAGTATTATATATATCCCAATATTTATACCTATTAGATTGCCAAGCTATATGAATATCATCACATAGCCCGATATCTATAGCTGCTGATTGATTTATCCCTTCAAATGTTATAGGAGTTTGAATAAAAGTATTATCATTATGTTCTTTTTTGAAATAAGCAGAAAAAGCATAAATTAAATTATCAGTACCTGGACCAACTTCAACAGATATATATATATTATCTATTAATGTCACATTTATATCAAATTTTATAGGATCGCTAGTAGTCGTAACAAAACCTGTATTATATAAAACTACCCCATATTCTGTTGTAATAGTCATATTGTCAGCTAAACTACTTGGAGAAAATTCTATACTAACTTTTTCAACATTTTCCACATTGAATAATTCTTCATAATTTTCTCCTGCAGATTCCGTATAAGTAACATAATATTTTATTTCATTTTTATTAATAAAACCAAGAGTAACTAATTCATCACTCCAATCATCAGGAGCATAAACTATAGTATTTCCTGGAATAGGAAAAAATTCATCAAATACTTTAAATTTAGTTATATCTCTTACAACAGGAGATAAACTTACTACTTTTTCATTATAAGTATAAGTAGGAGATGAAATTGTAATATTCCTAATATCAAGATTAGCCGTAACACTCTCAAATATACCCAATTTACTAGGAGACATTTTATCAGCTATATAGTATCCACCATTAGGCATACCAAAACCTATATCAAAATAATTATAATCAGAATCAAGACTATAATCTAATGTAGTTATAAATGACTGTGAAAATTTAGGAATACCATCTATTATTAAAGTTAAAGTTCCTATATATTTATCTAGATATGTCGTTTGATAAGTATTCAAAACATTTTCTACTTGATCTGAAGTTATTTTAGTATAATTTACAATAATATCGTAGGTAGAACTTTCATTAATATCTAATGCCTCTGGAAATTCTCTTACTATAATATAATTAGCTCTTGTTTCGCTATTGTCAGCAGTTTTTATAAATGCAATCAATTTCGCTTTTCCAGTATAAATAATTTCTTTTTCTTCAGAAATATAATTTGATATACCATAACCTTCATTAATATAATCAGAAGATGTTTGAACATTACTAGCTTTAAAATAAGATTTTTCAAACATTAATCCAAAAGTAAAATCTTTTAAATTATTATTATTTTTTAAAATTTTTATTTGAGAATCTATATTAGTTGATAAGAAATCTACATCAGAAGGATCGGTAGTAGTATTAAAATATTTATAAGACCCAACTAGAGGAACTATTCTATCATATATATTATCAGATCTTCCAATTACAAATTTATTATTATTTCCACCTGTATAAATAGCTTGATTTGAAAAAGAACTATCTACAGAAACCGTATATCCGTCTTTCCATTGATTAAATAAATTATCTATTTCTTTATCACTAACAACTTCTGCTGTTGTTAAATTATTATCTTGTGTAATAGTAGCTTCTAAATCAAATGATATTTGGTAATTATATTGAAGTAACGGTAATAGATTAGCACTAGGGTCAGTAGTAGTATCATTATCTTCATCTAATATTTTTAAAGAAACGATAGCCATAGCTTCCTGTGAAAGAGGATTAGCTATAATTACCAAATCATCTAAATGATTAAGAGAATCGGTTAAAGAAACCGTGCCTCCACTATCTTGAATAGTATTCCAATTTTCAGAAATAATGTCTGAAGTAATATATTCTGGAATAGGAAAATATTCTTGATCAGTAGCTGCTTTTAATAATAGAGATTGAAAATAATCAAATGGCACTTTTCCCATAGATAAAAATTCAGAATATTTATCTATTGAAGAAGAAAAAGTTGCTGCAGATGAAAGAATGTTATTTACGCCTAAATTACCATAATATAATTGATTAATTCCTCCTCTATCACTTTCAAAAACAATATGAAGATTATTATAAGAATCCATTTTAGCTACAGGATTTCTATTATTTCCCTGACTTTCATCAGTTAATCTTACCCATCCATTTGTTTTTTGTGTTAATGTACTATCCTTACCAAATAATATGCTATTAAAATATAATTGACTTAAATTATTTTCAGTAACTGCTTCAACAATAAAGTAAACATATGTTTCTCTATCTGTTCCAATATATTTATAATTAGTTGCAATTGAAACATTAACAGGTTGGGCATAAGATCCATCTTCAAATTCATTTCTAACAAAAGGAAGAGCCATATAATCATCGCCATCATTAATATAAAGATTAGGAGTATCTGAATAATCATAAATAACAGAATTAACACAAAATACCCAATTATCTAAAACTACATTAGTATTTTCAGCTAAAGCAACTAAAATATAACTACCTGTATATTCATCTATTTCTAAACTATCAATTCGAGCATTTTGATACCCAAAAATACTATTATAAAAAACTATATAAATAAGATTTTCTGATAAACTCAAATCCCCGATATTATTAATAGCATTCCATACATCTTGTTCTACATGAATTCTAAAATCTTCATTTACTGTTTTAGATTCCACAACAACATCTCTATTAATTAAAACATCAACTATTGGACTTGTATGCCATGCAGAAATAAAAACTCTATTAATATTATATCGTTCATCATCTGTTAAATTTTCATAAGTTTTATCTGGAGAAGTATAAGCATACATAGCCATTCCATTATTCAATAAAACCATAGAGTTATTATGTATTCTACAATGTTCATTTCCGATTTGTATATTATCATTAATACAATCTCGCGTTGGTATAGCCGGGGCTACCGCACATACGTATGGAGGATCGCAATTTTCATTTTCTGGATTACATTCATCACATTCTTCTATATCTGGATCACATAATTGTTCGTCACATGCTTCTGACCTTGTCCATGTTCCTGGCACAACATAATATTCACTATCTGGATCACATCTTAAATCTTGTTCCACAGTGGCATGGATATTTATGTTAGTAGGTAAAATATTAATATAAGAACCACTAAATGATTTACTGGTCTTATGTTCTCCTTCATATAAATAAATAGGAATTTTATTTAAAGAATTTAATTCTTTTTTCCCTAAAATATCATTACCTGTAAAATGTATTGATCCATACCCCTCTTCATTTATCATAATTTTTAAAATTTTATCATTTACAGAAAAAACGGAAGAAGAAAGAGGCTCACCCTTAACCTTGATAGAACATAAATCATTTTGACTTATAAATGATGGAGTAACAATAATATCGTTATAAATGTCTTCAAATTCTTCTTTTATATCAAAAATAGCAGGACAAATTTGTAAAATTTTATAAGTTTTATCTAATTGTAAACCATATATAGTTGCAAATATAGAAATAGAAGACTGGGAAGAATGTTCAGGAATATTTAAGTCCATAACTCCAACATAACTTTCTTCTTTCTTTTCTAATGATTCAATATTAACTTTAACATTATCTGTAGCATTTTCTATATCAATTTTAATTTCATCAATATTAAAATTAAGATCATAAATTTCGAACTTTACAGAAGAAGTTTGTTCTATAGTTCCATATGGAGGATATAATCTTATATTAGCCATATATTTCTCTTACCATATTTATAAACATATTTCCTACTATTTTATAATTAAATTTATTTCTAACATTAGAATAAGCCCAATTTGCCTTCATTTTGGCATGTTTTTGATTTTTAAAAACATATCTCATAGCTTTTTGTATTTTATCTACTTCTACAAATGCCCATTTTCTACTTTTAAATTGTGGTATGTTATCCATATTATTGCGAAAAACAAAACCATTTGGCTCTAATAATGTAGCTGTTTTTTCATTAGCGTAATCTCTACAACCTGCAAAATTAGTTATAATTACGGGCACTCCTAAAGCCATACATTGTAGTCCTGGTAATCCAAAACCCTCTCCCATACAAGGAGAAACAAGACAGTCTGCCGATTTTATAAATTTTGGCAAATCTTTTTCATCGAATACTTTATTTTCAAATAAAATAGGGGAAAATCCTTTGTTTATTCCTATTCGTTTTTTTGTTCTCTCAATATAATCTTTAGCTTTTTTAATCCTATCTGTTTTTATGACTAATTGAACATTATCATTTTGAGAAAATTCTTTTAACCATGCTTCTATTAATTGCTTATAACCTTTTCTTTCTCTCCATATTCCCATAAATAAAAATGTATACTTATTATATTCATATAATGGAAAAACATCAATATTATATATATCCATATCTAGACAATGGGGAATATAATATAATGGTTTCCTTACTGACATATGGGCAAATATTTTATAGTTAAATTTAGACGGAACGATAATCGCATCATTATTGTTAAGAATTTTAATCCAATTTTCAGGAGGCTGGTATGTCTCAAAAACCCCAAACCCAATACTTTTTTTATATCCCCTAATTCTTTTTTGAATAGAAGGAATACAATGATATATTAAAATTCTATCTGGGTCATCATCTTTCTTAACCATTTTTATAAAAAATTCATATTTTTCATCACTGATAGATGGCCTAGCTGGTTTATCTCCAAAAATTTTAACCTTAATATCAAATTGATTTGTTTTATTTAAAGCAAAAATATAATTTTGTGCTGAATTACTATACCCACTTTGATTTAAGAAACAGGCATATGTTATTTTTATTTTCATATATACTATCTTTTAACATTTTACACACTGACAATTAAATTATCATTACTCATAACTTTTGCACTATTGATAATATGATAGGTTCCCTGCCCCTGCTGCCACGTAACGTTTCCGAAAGGATCTATTCGAGTTAGTCTACCAGAAGCATTGGCTAATGAAGATTCAGAAATTAAAAGATCTCCATTGTCATACCCATCGACATAAGAGCAGTAGGTTCCATCTGGTGAGGAGTACATAATTTGTTGTTTATTGTTAATTTTATCTAAAACAAAAACTCTCCCCATATACTTTTTCAAATCATCTACCCCTTTTGCTCTAAACTTAACTGCTTCTGGAGCACTAGCTACTCCTCCATATATATCAAATAAATCATCACCACTAATACCAGGTAAAGTAGTGCTAGATTCTTCAATACCGGCAACCACGAAACGTCCGTTATCATCGTATTCATAAATCCCACCTAGTGTATAATCTGAAAATTTAACATTGCTTGATATCAATTTTCCAGTAGTATTTGTAATATCATCAGGGTCAATTTCAATTATATCTGGAACTGTTGCTTCTATTTCTTTAGATGAATCAACATCTATATAAAATATAGATGAATTACCAAACATCCAATTATTTTCACTATTTTCATATATAAAAATAGGATGTCTAATATTATCTATAAAAGTAAAATCACCAACAAAACATACTAAACCTTTTACAGGACTAAAAATACTATTTCCTATAGATTTCATACCTTCATTAATTATAATAGTTTCTGTAAATGCTCCTGTTACAAAATCTACAGTAAGATTATCACTTGTAGCATTTAGTAACCTAACGGCAGTATCATCACTTAATTGTATTTCTAGAATTTTATTTCCAGCTTTATTATTATTTAAAATAGTATCTTCTAAAGTTAGAGATACTTGTGAAGAACCAACAAAGAAAGAAATTTTTGTTATATCTTCTACGGCAGCTGCTTTTGTAAATACAATTGTTAAAATAGTATTAGTTGAATTATAGATGGCAGATAATGGATAGAAATTTGTGTCAATAGAATAAGTAGATCCAAATCCTTTTACTAAATCACCATTACGATCTACTTGTAATATTCTATTATTCTCCATATCTGCAATTAAAAAAGAATTATCAAATTTTCTTACTATTGAAGAAACAGTTTTAAATCCTCTTGAAGAAGAAATATTCCATTCTCTTGCTTGATTAGGAGAGATAGGCATTAAACTACCGCTAAAACCATATACAGCGACATCTTCATCATTATTTTCACTTACTGACCCAGCTTTTGCAAAATATTTACCTCCAACATTAATAGGTGTAGCTATATTTAATACAGATTGTCCAACTTGTACTGCTGCATTTATGTCTAAATTATCTGAAGTTCCTCTTATCCATTCGTCTTCAGTATCAATAACAAATCCAGTAAAATTAGCATCTGTTAATAACCTTAATTCGATATTATTTAAAATTGGTGTAAATTCCCTACTCTCATCACTAGTCATTACTACTTCTATTTCTGCTGCTCCTCCCTCAATAGATATAACGTCTCCAGAATTAATAGATAAAGTATAAAAAGCTCTTGATAATAAATCAGAAGAAGCTGCTACTTTCATTCTAATTGATATTGTTGTTCCTGAAGGTGTATCTGCATTATAAAAAATTGAATAAAAATTAACACTGGCTTCTGTGCTATATTGAAATCTTATAGTTCCTGTCTCAGAAACAATATTTGTTCTTCGTACCTCTATATCATCAATTTCAAATGTAAAAGAATCTTCTGTAAAAATAGTTAATTGTGTCACATCGTTTAATTCTAAACCTCTTATATCAAAAACTTTTTCTACAAATGTCGCTGAGTTTTCATCACTTGACAATATCTCCCAGGATGAAGATGGTATTTTAACTCCATCAATATCTTGAACTTCTACACTTCCATAATCACCACTTGTATTAACATTAGAACCATTTATTACGTACATATAAACAGGCTCATGTATTTCTTCTGTTGTTTTAACCTTAATAACTAATTCATCATATGTTCCATCCCAATTTTTTCCAGATGCATAATTAAGTCTGTAAAAATAATTTAAGATACCTCCTCCACCTAATTGGCCTATTCTATTACCGTCTTCTGTAGTAACAATCGCCCTTTGATCCCTATCTATAATTAACATTTCTTCTTCGAAGGGCATAACACCACTACTAAAATCAGCTATGGATTCAGTTGAGCTATCTGAAGCATCAATAAAAACAGTATCATTATCTATCAATACATTATTTTGGTATGTTGCAGTATTGAATGAAAAAGTATCATTCCAATATACTGAAGTAAAAATCCCAGCTTTAGAAGGTATGCCACTAATGCAACCATCTTCTAAATTAATACGTGCAGTCGTGGCTGTAAAATCAATAAAGGAGTCAGGAGATATACCAGGAATCAAAGCTATCTCATTAATAAAAAATTCATCTACTTCTTCATGTTTGTATTTCCAGAATATAACAGATTTTAATAAATTAACAGAATTAATTTCTCCTAATAATTCTCTATTATTTTGTGAGAATGTCCTGACAAAAGAATCTAAAGATGCATGGGTTAGCATTCCATTATATTCTAAATCATTATGATCAATTAATGGTATCCTATCTATATCAAACCTACCACTAACAACTTTAGAAGTATCTATTCCTTCAAGCCTGGCTCCTGGTAATTGATTTCTAGTCTCGGTAGATAAATCTATTTTAGAAGGTGTTCCTCTATGTTTGTGTTCATTAATAGCATCTTGTATAATCTCTTCAAAACCTATTAAATCTCTTACATTATTATCTATAAATAATATATTATTATTACCAGTAGATACTAAAGCTAATTTAATTCCATTAGGTAATGGGGTAATTGAATATTGGAAATTAACTGTTCTATCTAAATAAGTGGCTCCTGTTATAGTGGCATATATGTTAACTACTGAATTAGGAGGCAACCCTGTAACTATTCCAGGTGTTTCATTTTGTGCTGCTAGGTAATTAATAATTCCTATACCAGCGTCTATATTAATAGAAATACCTTTATCTTCTTGAAAACCAGCATCGCTTACATTAAATCCTTCAATTACTCCATTACCAAATATTCTGTACATACCATATAATTGTTTATCAATAACAACAAAACGATCTATCTCTTTCTGAACGTTTATTGCTGAAGTTAATTTATCTCCAAAATCAAAAAAAGCAAGATCATAATATTTAGTTTGTCCCATTTTAATATCTCCTTAAAATTATGGCCCCACTGTAGCAGACCCGCCAACTCCTATAGTATACATTTCTGAATCTAATACTAAACGAAACATTTGTCTAGATCCAAAATTTAACATACCATTTCTTCTATAAGAAGCAGATCTGTGTTCAGTACTTCCTAATCTAGCTATCTCATTGTCAGTATTAATTCTATTAACTTCAAACATTTTAACAAGATTATTTCTTATTGAATCTGTAATCATTATTTTCTCCTATTAATTTATATAATTATTATGGTATTGGTATAAGATCAGCAGAATTAATCGGTTGAAATCTATCACATTCAACCTGCATCCACCATTGATTTTTAGAAGCATCGAATACATGATCTACTTTTGTAACCCTTACAACTACCCCTTCTAAAGATATTATATCTGTAGCTCTCAATGGAAGTCCATAAGTTTCAAATGAAACTTTAAACCTTGGTTTAAACATAACTGCATATTTATTCATAGCTGTTGTTTGTGCTACTTTAGAACCAAATATGCTTTCTGCTTGATATGCTGTTCTTTTAAATCCTAAAAATCCTGTGGCCTCAGGGTTTTCTATAGTGTCCCATTTTATATGGTCTCTAATTAACAAATGCCAATCTGGAGTATTGGTTAAAAGTTTTAAATGATTAGCAATACCTGACACATCAAATGAAGTCTCTATTTTATTAAAAACTAATTGCCCCCCATATCTTTCTGGATTAGCAGTAAATTGATATAATGGTGTTAATTCGAGCCTCCCTTCAAAATCCATTTCTACTGTATCTTGATAATCTTCAAAGCGAGCTATGCCTCGTTCATCAAAATAAAATAATTTTGCTGACATCTTAGATATTTTATTAATCGCATCAATAAAAGGATCTCCATCATTAAACTTTAAAGAAGGCTGTTCTAATCTATTATATCCAGAAGGCAATCCAAATGCTTCCATTTTGTATAATCTTCCATCGCTATTATAATAATATAATGATGGATTTAAAGAAGCAGCCTTTTCAGCCAGACTCGAAATAATATTTCCTGGATCATAATCTCCCTGATCTCTAAATCCTGCCAATTTCATTATTTCGTTAATAGCAATAACATCTTTCATAGCATCAAACCATGGAGAATTAAAAAATTTCATACCTTTTAAAACAGTAGTATAATCTTCTAGTTTACAAGTCATAATGTTTTTACCATATTCAAGACTAAGAGTTCCTCCCTGACACATTCCAGTAAACATTTTATAAAAAGCAGGTATTCTTGTATAATTACTATTATCACACCCTGGTACATCTCTATATCCTGCCCAAATTTCTATATAAAAAGTTTTATCTTGAAGCGACAATAAATCATAAGTCACATTATTAGGCACATCCATACTACTATTAAGATAAAATTGAACACTACCACTATGCTCCATAGAAGTTAAACTAGAAGCAGTCCAAGAATGAGAAAAACTCATAACATGATCAGTAGCATCGATAAAATATTGACTAGAACCACTTTCTGGATCTCTATTAGTGCCAGATCTTATACTTGTTCCGTCTTGCCATCTAGGTTCAAGAGATGGATCTGCAACTAATCTTATATTAGTTAAAATAGGTGTTTTGCAATCAGGTAAATACCAGCTTTCATCCATTTTTAGAGAACTCTTATTTCGAGCAGGAGTATGATCTGCTTTTTGAATCGGATAAAGAGAACTATTACTGAGCCAACTTGTAAGCCATTCTTTTGTAAATAAATGATCTCCGTTCATCATTCCGATATACATATTAAAACCTTGATATCTTTTATCAAAATAATTTGCGTATTGATATTTTTTAACAATAATATTAGAAGTGTTTACATGTCCAATATTCTTTTCAAATTGTGGAGAAAATTCTCTTACAGGGTAGTTATAATAAAAATATCCTAGTTCGTAATCTAAATTATCATTATCTTCATAATTTTTATAATATTGGCAATCTTGTGTAAACAATGGAACATTATTAAAATCTGTTTTTTGATCTCCTATAGATCCAAATTCTAATTTATTTCCTTTATAAGCTTCCAATAAAAAACTATGAGAAGTATTTTTCCCATTACCTTCTCCATTTAAAGGAAGCCATAATGGATTACTTTGAGAAAAACCAGAAATTTCACTAACTTCTTGAGCCCCCCATTTTTCAAAAGCTGTATCATTATGAATCGAGACTAATCTTTCGCTAACTAAAGCTTGATTTGGATAAATAAAAGAAACATGACTAGACATATATTGAAGATAACCAAAACTAAAACCACATTTTAAATTTCCACCCCAAATACTTAAAAATGATTTTGGCACTATTAAATCTGCTAAATTTTCTTCTAAATATGGGTTGTCTTGATCTCCACCAATAGTCCAATTTGCTCCTGTAACTATCCATGGTGGAATTTCAGGAAGACCTGCTCCTTCAAATTGAATAACTAATTTACCTAAATGATTTCTAACTGTGATATCAAAAAATTTTGCATTAATTAAACTATCTCCAGTAACTCCCTTAAATGGTTCTCCCAGCCTTTTAGAAAAAGTACCTTTTGAATTGCCTCCTTTAAAAAATTGAACAAATGTAGGATTACCCCTTGCAGGTATTATAATAAAATATTCCGCACCAATTTCAATTATATAATATGCCTGAGTGTAAAAATCATATACATTTGTGGAATTTTCTGGAATTTCATCTTTATCAGGAGACCTAATTGCCTCATTAATGTATTCTTTTAATCCAATATTCCTATCTATTATAATTTTTTTATTAGTTGTATAATCTAATGGAGCATAAAAACTATTATTAAACCAAACTTTTCCAATATTATTATCATAATGAACTGGTTCGTTAGCTCCTTTATAAAATCTAATAAAAAAATCACACCCTCTAAATATAGGAGATTTTTTAGTTACCTTCCAATGAACCCCTCCATTTCTATGTACTTTGTTTTGCATAGGTACTTGAATAGTAAATTTACTAACCTGAGGGTCTTCATTTGTTTTCGGAACCATTGCCCCTGAGAAATTAGGTTCAAAACTATCTTTATATTTGAGCCAATGATCATATTTATAATCATATTCTATATCTTTATCCCCAACTATATTATTAGGAACTGGTTTATTCTTATAAGACCATTGAGCGTCAATACTACATTCCCCAATTATTGCACAGGTCCTCGATATATAATCAAAAACGCTACTAACCATAATCCAAGAATACTCAGATTTATATCTAGTTTGATCTGCTCCATTTATCATAGCGGTAGCAGCTAAAGATACTTCTTTATAATATGTATCAAAATTTAACAATCTCTCTTCAGTATCTGCACGAGGATTATAATTAGAATCATCGGTTTTAGATTTGTACATATAATTATGTCTGAAAACTTTTTTGGGCTTAAAATGCACCCCCTCAAGACCTGGAGTAGTCGTTAATACACTTGTTATTCTTTTAGGTATATTACTTTCAACTTGTGTAAAAGTTTCTGTATTAAAAACTAAACTCTCATTTACATAGGGTGTTTTATGAAATGGACATACATTATTAATATAACATTTAAGCTGAACATGTCCAGAATTATATGCCGGATCTTTAGAACATGGATCCTTTACAGTGTATCCCTCCCATGCATCTAAAATATCTAATATGTTTTCTCTAAACTCTGTCATGATTACAAACCTTTAAAAACATTCATTACTTCTAAATTTGGGTCTATTAATGCATCTATTATGATTCCATCAATATTATTAAAACTATCTTTATAAAAAACTCTAATTAATCCTGTAGATGTTGTAAAAGCATATGCTTGCGTATCCATATCAATAGCAAAATTTTCATTAAATATGTCAACCATTGCTTTATTAGCTTCTTTATTTGTAGGATCATCTGGATCTTTATAAGGAAAATAAATAGCTAGATCTGATTTATCTAAAGAAATATTATTATCTATATCATTTTTAATAGTAGTTTTTATACTATCAGGAATTACACCTACTAAAAATATAGGAAGATGACTAGTTCTATTTTTAGGAGGAATTACTGTTTCATCACCTTCCGTTATCTCCAGGTGTCTTTTCATTTGTTGATCTTGTAATTTTCCTTCAGAATCATACCACGTATATAGAGAGCTGGTATAAAAATGTCTAATAAACAACATATTATTATTCAAGTACAGAACCGAGACTGTAGACTTATTAAAATCATTTCTAACTATTTGTATATTTGAAATATCTTCTGAAAAACCTTTATTTAACTCATCATTTATATAATTTTTATGAATAGATTGCTCAAAAACATCATAACTCCATGCAACATAATTATTACTTCTTTTAATAGATAGTCTGTTATTGCTTACAAATAAAATTCTAAAAACTCCATCATCTGCCAAATAAACAGAATAAGGAGAACCTTTAAAATTATCTCTCATATCGGTTATTGAGCCAGAAAATAAAAAACGATTGATTTGAATTTTATTAGAATTAGGAGTATCTATTAAAAGTTCATTAAATTTATTAATTTCTTCAACAATATTTTGTTGTTCTATAAAATATTCATCTGTTCCAGAACCTATAACAAAATAACTAGGCTCCCTTCTTAACACAACTCCATTACTCGTATAATTACCCCAAAAAACTTTTTCAGGATTATCTAAAGTTAAATCATAATCACCAGCCTGATATGATGGAGGAACCGGGTATGTTACCAAAGAATTAGAACTACTTATTAAATCTGTATTAATACTTTTATACATTAAAAATTTATCATTTAACACATAAAACAAATGAACATATCTAGTATTGCTATCTTTTATAGCAAAAGGCATCGTAGCTGTTTCTCCAGAAATCAATCTTATTAAATTTCTATCATATATCCATGTATTTCCTTCATCATACGATATAGCAGCATCTATATTGCTTGTTTCATCATTTGAATAAAAAATTATTATTCTACCTTGCCTATCATAAGAAATAGCACTTTGTCCAGACTTTATTTTATATGTATCTACATTATATAATGGATCAATTGATTCATCATTTCCTAAAGCAAATCTAGCATTAACATTTATTATATTAACTTTTTCCCAAAAATTTCCTAAAAACTGAAATGGCCCACCGAAATAATATCTAAAATTAAACCTAACAACAAAACCATTATCTTTAGGCACAGATTCGGTAATTATTAAATTACTTATAGAACTCTCTGTATTTTCAAAATAAAAAGATACATATTTTTCAAAATTTTGTATATTCTCTGTTGGATTGTAAGAAAATTCTATTTCAACATATTTCACATACCAATTAAATGGTATTGTAACTGTAGGAGGTTTATCAATAAAATTTAATCCAAAAGATGAACCATCTGGCAATGTGTCATTAAATAAATCTCTATCCCACCAAGAAGTAAAAGATTCTTCTATGATCGGAATGCCATAAGCATAACTAGGAATATCTCCTAATATTCTATTTTGACCAGTTATAAAATTTTTATCATGATCATATGTTTCAGTCATAACTTGACCATTAATATTATGTTCATAGGTGTCTCTATTGTGGTTTTTTGTTTTATCAGTCTTTATAAAAGATAGTTGACTTTCAAAAAAAATATCATTCATTTTATAATGACATAAACAATTATGCATATTAGTGTCATTAAATACTACCATTGAAGTTGAAGCATCATAATTAGCGTCAGCAGAAATATTACTAGAAATAAAAGGATTAGTATCTACATATATCCAGCTATAATTATCTAATGAATTACCTCCCATTTTTTCTATATATACTCTACTATCACTATTAAAATCGCTGCAAAAATAAGGAGTTTCAAGTTTCCAATAACTTTCAATACTACCTCCAGCAGGCCTCCATTCCCAAATACTATTCTCTATAAATTCCCTACTATACCATGCTCCTGGCCCTTCGTTTTGAGCATCATAATTTGAACTGGAGTAATTATAATTTCTAAGATTAAAAGGCTCTTCACAACTGCGAGATTTTGAAAAAGTTGCAGTAACATGATCAAAAATGCTATGTGATAAATCATAATAATTTAAATTAATAAGATCACAAGTAGACGGAGAAAAATTAGTATAAGAATAAGTTTTTCTAGTAATTGTTTCTCCATCTATTTTTTCTGTATTATTGTTAATAACTATTGATGAACATATTAAAGATAATAAATCAAGATGAGGTATCCCCACTCCTGTATTATCTTCATCTGGCTTATACAGACTTACATTTTTTAAAGCATTGGCAAAAGGTCTATAATAATGCGTTTTTTCTCTATCAAAAAATAAACTATTAATTATTTCCGATGTGTCAAATAAAAAACCTTCCATATTTCTAAAATCAATATTGTCTTCTATTTTTTTTTCTAAATCTGATGGAAGATAAGTTTGTTTAGGACTGCCGAACTCATCAATAGGATCATTAGGATCAATAGGACCATTAGGATAAGTAAAATCAAGATTTTCTAAATAAGTAGTAAACCATTCTTGATCTCTTATTAAAGAACGAGGATATAATATATTTATTTCTATACCTCTATTCTTAATATAAAGAATACCTCGATAATCAGCTGCAAAAAAACTATCTATTCTTCTCCATAATATAGCTTCCGATAATCTCCAACCCTCTATTTCACTAGCTTCTTTTCCCGTTAAAATAAAATTAGGATTTTCTCTTTGATAGGTATCAAGATTGATAAAATCATTTAAAGTTAATTTATAATCATCATCTTTAGTATAATTATCTGTAATATTATCGATTTTTGACACGGTAATTCCAGAAGGTAATGAGGGCACTTTCCATGTTCTTAATCTATAATCAAAAATATCTTGCTCACTGGCAATGGCTCCCTGAAATCCAATAACTCCAATAGTATTTCCTTGGCCTATACTTCCTTTATGTTCTATATTTTGTCTTAAATGTCTGTCACCTGTTGTGGTATTAAAAGTTAAATAGATTATATCCCCAACACTCAAATTGGTAGTATCTATTCTTATTTGTTTGTCAGTTACGTCAATACCTGTGGTTCCGTTTATTCTAAAAGGATAAACGCCACCACCTACAGCTTCTTTATTATCTCCCCGAAATTTTAATGTTCTATCATCATTAACTATTTTTATAAATAATTGACTTTGACCTTCTAATAAAACAACTTCTCTTTCCACTTCTTCTCCAGAATCACCTGAATTTTCAACTATTCTTAACTGAGCATTAGCAGCCCCACCAAATAAGCCATTAGAATCAGTGGCTCCAGATATTCTTTTTATTCCAGCTCCTCTAAAACTTCCTTGACTAAATTTACCCAACTCATCCAATTGTTCGCTACTAAAATCCAAACCAATTTGAGCAACAGTCTCTCCCTCAGTATTAGTTCTTATTTTTGCTTGGGGGTGTTCTGTTTTATAGGTATTAGCAGCACCTATATCTGTGCCAAAATTTTCTATATGTTTTTTAACTATTCCAAAAACTGATAAAGGGTAACCATCAAATTGAATAATAGAAGTATCTAAAATTTCTTGTGTGATTGCTACTATTTGATTTATTCTTGTTTTAGATTCTAAAACATGATATGTTATTTCTGTTAAACCAGAAGAAATGCCTCCAAAACCTATTGCACCCATGCCTAAATTACCAACAAGACCACCTATTACTCCTGGAGTTAAAGGACCTGGTGGAATAGGATGTGAAACAGCATTTTTCATTACTTTGCTAAAATCAATTTCAATTTTCATTTTTTCAGCAGGTAATAATTTTTTTCTTTCTCTAACACTAATAATTTCTTTTGTTACTTCATCTCTGCCAACAATGTATGTAACTCCTTTTGGGGGATTTCTTAATCTATTAATATTAAAAGAAGAAACTGGAAGATATTCTTTCTGAATAATATTAGGAATATATCCATCTCTTATTAAATCCCTATTATTATAACATAGATATGTTCTTCTATTATCAAATGCCATTATTAATTACCATCTACCTTGGCCATAAAGTCCGAACGCTTCGCTTAGCATCTTTTTTTCTACTTCTTCGCCTGTGTCTCTAGCCTTTTTTCTTTGTTGGGATCTTGTTAATCCACCATTACCTGTTGCGTCAACAAAAATAGTTGTATTACCTCCTCCTGTTTGCCGACCTTCTATTGCAGCAGCAAGAGCTATTTTGTTACTAGCTCCAAGAGCTGTAAGATTATTACCCACAATACTTTGAGATCTTCCACGCATTTGCTTAATTGCTTCTGAAGTTTGTCCTCTTTCTAACATCTCAGCTGCCCTAGTCCCTGGGCCTACTTTGCCTCTCCAAGCTTCTTTCCATTTTCCTCTTCTAGATGCTCCATACCTTGTAGAAGATAATCTAGCTATTCCCCCTGCTCCGCCACGGTGTGTAAATCTTTCAGAAGCATTATATCCTACATCTTCCAGAACGCGACCACTTGCATCTCTCCTGGCTATAGCTCCTGTTAATTCAGATCTAATAGCTCCTGGTCTTTTCTGGATTAAAGCAAGACCCTTTTCAGAATCCATAACAATTTCCATAAACCCTCCAAAACCTGAGTTCATAGCAGAAAGTGCTGATATCCACCCATCTCTTAAAGCTTTAACTTGTTGAGCTTGGGCTTGTTGACGTTGAAGAATTTGATTATCGATGCTTAGAACTTGATTTTTATAAGCTACAACATCAACTCCATCCCTTATGTTTGCAACTGCAATTTCTCTCTGTCTTTTTAAAACTTTTATTTGGGCTTCTTCTGCGTGATATTGCCTCATTCTCATTTTTGCACTTGCTCCAACTCCAATAGCGTAATTATCTGCTAATTGGACCATTATTCCTGCTTTTTCTGCTGTTAAAGAAGCATATTTTAAATTTTCTGCTTCTAATTCTATTCCTTGTCGTCTTAAATTAACTTGCTTTTGAAGCTGATCGGCAATTTCTTTATTAGCGCTTATTCGAGTTTCTTCAACTTGAGCTAGTAATAAAATAGAATCTTCCGCTATATCATAAGATTTTAATTGATTTATCATTTCTTGAGATATACCTTCTTGAGCCAGTAATTCCCCTTTTGTAGCACCTTTTTTAGAATTAAGATTTTTTAATAATTTCTGATTAGCATCGACTTGCGCATCAATTAAATCCAAACCTTTTTGCAACTCTGTATTGTAAAACTTCATATCTACTCTTCCACTCAACGACATACTTTTAACAATAGTACTGATATACCCTGATTGAGCTTGATATAACGAGTTTATAGACGTAGCTATATCTTTTCGTCTTTGCTCTATCATAATCAGTTTTTCTTCTTCCTCTTTTATTTTGTTTGCATCTTCTTTTCTTTTATTTATAATTTCTTGAAATTTTTCTTCTTGAGGGTGTGGAGCAGATAGTCTTTTTTCTGCTTCTTTTCTAGCAAATTTATCAAACCACCATTCTCCTACGCCTTCTCCAGCTCTAGAAACCATTCCCTTTTTTCTACCTCCTGATTTTTTATATGTATATAAATCTTTAGCTGCTAATGTCCCGCCTACTATAACAGCAGCTTGCCACAAGGCTATAGAGCCAATTAGAGCTGTTATTTTAGCACCAAGAGAGATTGCACCTTTAGCACCTGTAGCACCTGTAGCAGCAGCAGCAGCAGCAGCAGCAGCAGCAGCAGTAGTAGCAGCAGAGCTAGCCGCTCTTCCTCCAGCTATCATTGCCCAGTTACTTACATATACTCGAGTTCCAGCTGCTTTCCCCACTACCCCAGCAACTCCTTCAACTCCGCCGCCTTGACCCATAAATTTTCCAGCAATACTGCCACCAACAGACATCAACGCTCCTTTAGCAACCATTCCTGTCGCAATAATAGTCGCAATTTTAGCCATAGAGATTCCCCATTCATCAGTTTTACCTATTATAGTAGTAAGTATTTTACTAGTTCCTACTAAGACTGGCATTATTGCTTGACCGACAGCTAATCCTACTTCTTGCATATGTGTTTTTATTTCCTGTAAGGCTTTGATTTGATCCTTCTTATCTTGTAAATTTATTCTATCAATACTACTGATTTGTTTATTACCACTTATATAAGCAGATAACGTTTTATATTGAATTTGTGATATTTTACCAATAAAAAATAGATTTCTTATTCTAGTTTTGATAAGGTCTTTTTCATTTTTTGTGAGGTTTTTTGAGTTTTTTGCAAAGTCTACTAAAGACTTAGTTAATCCTGGATATTCTTGTGAAATAGTACCAATAGCAGTTGCGTATTTTGATATTTCTTTTTCATTAGCCCCAACAATACTATGAATTTTTTTCATAATATTTTCAAAATCATTTAAAGAAATAGACCTCATCCCAGCTTCGTATTCTTTAAATAAATTTACTATTTCTAATCTAGTAAGAGATGTTGTTTTAGTAATTTTGGTAAAACGTTGTTCTAAATCGGTTATTCCAATACCTAAACGATTAACGCTAGCTGAAGAACTAACGAGAGATTTATTATAATCATTAATAAGTCGAATAGTAGATCCGAAAGTAGAAGGAACAACCAGGCTTTTCATAGCCCCAATTGCTTCGTGATTTGTTTTAACTAGTGCTCTAACAGCTTTATTAAGAGTTCCATATTTCTTGGTAAGATCAGCAACGCTTCTTCCAGCGTCTTTTTCTCCCTTGACAAGCTGATTAATCGCACCAATAGTTTTATCAAGACCCTGATTATCAACTATTAAAAGTAATCTTTTTTGGACTTCATCCCATTCAGCCATAATTAAACTCTCGTAAAAAGTATATTATATAATTTATAATACTGTTTTTTATATTATTTCCCTTTATTTATTCAATATGAAAAAAGACAATTCTTAATAACTTCCTCTTTTTTTGTAATACATTATATTAAAATTAACCGACAGGTCCGATATGTAAATCCACTTGTATTCCTATAACCGTAGCAACTAGAGGATGAAGAGATCTAATATCCTGTTCTGTAGGTTTTTCTTCTTTTCCATTAAGATTCCAGCTCTTAATAAGAGCTACTATTTTATTATATCTTGCTGATAACGGATTAAAATTAACACCATCATCTCCTAATGAAAAAATTGAATCATATAGTTTAGTAGTATCTCCAAAAGATGGTCTCTTAAAAACAACTTTATAATCTTGTACATCCATATTTTTAGTTTCTTTAATAGATTCTATTAAAGATTCTCTATTTATATCACAAAATATGGTACCTTCCTCGTCAGTAGCAACTGTAAATTTTACAATAAATTCTTCATTTTCTTTTACAAATAAATTTTGCATTATTATCTCCTATTCTTTGCCTTTCTATTGGCCTGTTCTATTTCTTTATTCTTAATATTATTATAAACTGATAAAATATGCATTATTCCTTTAATTTTTTTAGGTTCTTGTCTGTCTATTTCATCTGGAAGCCAATTAAATTCTCTTGCCAGAGAAAAATGTATTAATTCTTTAGGAACTGGTTTAACTGAAACAATCCGGCCACGAGAATAATCTATCGCAGCCGTAGTTAGTTTTTTAATTCTTCCTCAGTAAATTCAATATACTTCTCAAATTTTTGATAAATATCTACAACAACAGGTCCTGGCAATTTATCAATAGCTTCTGAAGTTACTGGAACTACCTTTTCATTCTCTGTTATATTCCAAGATTTTAAACATTTTTTAATGATTGCATCTCGATAAATTAAAAAATTAAATTGTTTTTCACCAGTTATTGAATCAGTAATTTTAGAAGAAGCACTCATAACTTCATTTTGCTCTTTCCAATTTAACATGCTCCATTTAGTTTCTAAAACTTCTATTCCTTTTGCTTTTTCTTCATCTTTCAACATCTCTTCTGCTTTTTTATCTTCTATAATAACTAATTGTTTGCTATTACTTACTTTAATATATTTATAATACAACCTTACTTCTATTAAATCAAAACTATCTAATAAAGACATACTACTCTCCTATTTAAAAATATATTTTTAACTCTTATATTAATATCGGAAAAAAATGAAAAATTTATAAAAAAAATTAAAATGGGGTAGGGTCTATTTGTAAAATTTATCTAATTGGAATTGACTATTATTTCTATTTCCATATTTTTTATGAAAATCCTTGTGGCATTTTTCACATAAAGCAACTCCATTACTCTCCTCAAATCTTAACTCCTTATGACTGGAGTAATTTTTGATATGATGAGCATTTAACTTTCCACCTCTTTGAGAACATTTTTGACAAGTATAATCATTCTTAGCGTATATTTTTTTTATCCAAATTCCGTTCTCTGGAATTTTTCTTCTACTTATCCTATCTTCGTCAGTCAGGTTAGGATTATAAGAAGGACTATTTTCGCCTGACATTTTATCTATTCCACATTTTTTACATCTTTGACCTCTCATAAATTTAGCCAATCGTATTTTAGAAATAATTCCACAACTACATTTATAGTCCACAGGAGAATGACCGTTCTTGTAATCCTTGCTCAGCAACTCGCATCCACCATCTTTAAATACTTTTTTAACTTGCTTATATGTTAATTTCAAACATTTTCCTACTCTTTTTCCACTACATTTTCTACATTTGTGCCCTCTAATAAAATGAGTCAACCTTATTCTAGAGATACTTCTACAACTGCATTTATAATCTAAAGGAATGCGAGCATTTAAATACTCTTCACTTAATAACTTACAACCTTGCTCTTCAAATATCTCTTTTACTCGATCATAAGAATATTTTGTATTATTTCCTCTTGTCTTTTTCTCACATACACTCATCATACACTCCAATAAAAAAGAGTAAATTCTAATTTCTGAACTCAACTAAAGAAAAAAGAAAATACTCTTTTAATATTTTAATGTTAATTTAAAAATATTTTTTGTTGAGTTCAAATATTTTTAAATTATTTACTGCTTTAATTAAGCTTGGCTTTCATAGTCAAAAGTAGTGCTACCAAGAGAAGAAAGCAAGGGGTCACATACCCCCGTCCCAGCACTTGGAAGACTGTGCCAATTAATAGTAGATTCAAAAAGGTCATTTGTGAGACTCATAGTTTCAATTTCAAAAATACAATTAGGAAGAGTTACATTAAAGGTCGATGATGAACATCCTTCGCCTGTTCCTGGGGTAGCGTAACCAAACTTAATATTACCAGATTCTGTGCAATTATCCTGATTGCTTATAGCTACAGCACCTAAATCTGGATGTCTACCAATAAGAACCAAACTACCTGTTACATCTCTTTTACGAGGAGCAATTGCCTGTGCGAAAAGTTGAGTATTTAAAGAATAAAATCTCTCAGCATCATTAGCAATATTGGCTTCAAAAGATCTTACATATTGACCTCCGATAGCACCTGCAAATCTGCCTCCGCTAATCTCTACCCTAGAATCATTCCAAGTAACAATTCTTGTTGTGCCAAGAGTATCTGAGCTGCTTGTTGAAGATCCAGTACAAGCACTATCGCTTCTGTTAGGAGGATCTAATGCTCCAGCAGGTTCACGATTAACTCCTATAATATCAATTGAACAAGTAACAACATCAGATTGTGCTACTGAAAATTGCCAAGAATTAACAATACATCCTGTATATTTAAATTCTGCATCATTATGAGGCAATGTGTTAGAAGAAGCATATTTTACTTCCATATCAAAATCGCTTAACGTACCATTATTTTGACGGGTAACTGCATATCTATAAAGAATTTCAAACAAAGAATCTGTTTGTCCAGTAGGAAGTTCATATACAACAGGAAAAGCAACACTTCCATCTACTAATTTTGGCCCTAATTGATAAACAGTTCTATCATAACGACTATCAATAATATCTGGTTTTGTAATTTCTTGTGTTAAATTTATATCTGCTGTAGTGGCCCTAATAAGATAAGAATTATGACTAACAGAGGCAACTCCATCGCTATTACCCAAAACAGTTCCACCCAAGAGCCTCACAAAACCTACAAAACCCATATAGGCAGGTGGTGCATTCCAAAAACCATGAGGACTAGCCATTTCTATCTCCCTTTACTATTTAATTTATCATTAATCATTATTTTTATTTATTAAGTAGTTGTCCAATCTG